>Ga0154563_144_pt1 | contig 78427 bp, 74 predicted proteins | sample RifGroF2_FD_105706 | JGI IMG/M metagenome (GOLD analysis project Ga0154563, IMG submission 105706) | Lentisphaerae bacterium GWF2_38_69
AACGGTTCACTATTAAACGAAGAAGACAATACCAACGTTATGTCCAGCTACCTTATAGCAGGCTCAAGGACAAGTAGAACTGTAGGCGGAACGACTCAATGGTATATAAGTAACGGCAAGGACATGGTGGCAACCGTATCACCAAATAGCGATGGCACGCTGACCAGCACGAATGTTTATAACTATGACGCGTACGGCAAGGACTCGGATCTTAACAATCCTTCTTCCAACACACAGACGCAAACCTCCAATGTCTTTGATGTTAACCAAAATCCTTTTAAATATTCAGGTTACTACCTCGATGCTGAATCAGGGTTATACTATCTCCATGCCAGATATTATTCCCCGGAATTAATGAAATTTATTTCCATGGACACCTATGACCTGGCAAATAAATACGCATACGGTGACGGCGATCCGATTTCTAATGTTGACCCTAACGGGCACTTAGCGGCGAGGATCGCGGCAGGGGTAGCATTCGGGCTAATGTCAATAGGTTTGTATATTGGTGCCGCTTTTACCAAAGGCAAGACGCGGACCGGCTTGGCGGTGGCAGCATCTATTGTTGCAGCAATAAGTTCCGCCTTTATAGCTGCTGGCATGACACATAAAGAGCCAAAGGTAGGAGAAGTATACCTGTTGCGTACTTCAAGGGACGACTCAACTCACCATATGGCTTTGGCGTTCGTCCACGATCAGACTGGTAAAGGATTAACTATGCAATTCACCGAGTTGAGGGTCCTTACCCCATATTATCTCAGAGGGGCGGAGGAGTCCCAAGAAGCTTATTTGCAGCGAATGAGGGAGCTCACCCCCAACGGCTACGTGAGCGATTGGTTGTATACCGATGATCAGTACGTCACGTTTGAAACGGAAGATAAGGGTAACTGGAGTGCTCTAAGGATTCGACAATCGGGGGATTATATTTCCCCGGGATATGATAAAGGCTATCACGCTGAGAAGGTAGCAGATGGAGTGGACTACTCTGATTACATGAAGGCTTTTAACGACACAGGAAAGCATTACCAGAAGAATTTCCAATATAGTAAGTCTAATCATCAAGATTGTATATATTATGTCGCGTCCTTTATGGCGAGGTTATTTAACCCAGACGACATGCCGCCTTTAATGGAACCCAAGATTTATTACTAAGGAACTGTAACAGATAATCATAACGATAAAAGGGAAAAAGAGCAGAAGTGATTACATACGCGAAGCTTAGCACATGGATAGGGACAGATCCCCGCCTAGCCATTTCGCATAGCCACGCAGCCGTACGCTATATAGTGGGTAATGGAGACGCATTGAGTTGGGGACTACCTTCCCTTCCAGAATTACGGGTCAATTTAAAGCATACGGCTCTCCGGTTAAGAGTTGCTACTAATAGGTTGACGGTGGAAGTTATAGGCTTTTTCCAGCGGGTGTAATCCCATTCCTTCAAAAAATTTATTTGGCCATTTCTTATGGTCATTTAGACAACGGCTCCTTCCTTTTCTGCCAGAGCGTTTTCTCAAAATGCTTCTTAGTCTCATTCTGTTCCAAGAATCAAGTTCTCTGAATATGTTCTTTATACTGTGCTTGTAGTATTCAAACCAGCCTCTGCTGATGGGTTTGAGTGTCTCTATGATTTGATTCAAACTATTTCCATTGCATCTTCTGGTCTCCATGTGGATTTTGTCTTTATACTTCCGAAGGCTTTTCTTGCATGGAAATCGTCTGATTCTCTGATGGATTTTCTTGAAGGTATATCCTAGAAAGTCAAAATTGGTTCTTTTTTTTGTCTTATCTACTATTTTTGGTCTTCTCATAGTTGAGTTCCAGTTCGGCTTTCTTCATCCAGCTCTCGAGATGGTTCAAGGCTGCTTCTGCTTCTTCTGAGCTTTTGCAGAGTATCACACTGTCATCTGCATATCTGACTATCCTGTGCCCTCTTGCTTCCATCTCTTTGTCCAGAGAATCAAGGTATATATTCGCCAGCAATGGACTTATTATACCTCCCTGCGGCGTCCCCTGTTCGCTTTCATAATACTTCAGCTCTTCCATAACTCCCTGCTTAAGAAACTTCCTTACGAGGTCTATTATTTTGCTGTCGCTGAGGTTCCGGAATAAAGTATAAGTACTTGAAATACACTGTGTCACAGCGCAGTCATAGTTTATGTATGAATCAAACAATTATAAGAAATATTAAGGCTTTTATGCAGTTTTTTTATCATAGATAAACTAAGTGTAAGTGGGATTTTCAAAGTCCCATTTTATGGCATTTGAGAATTCCGAAGATTTTCTTCTGATATTCATTTAAAAAAGTATTTTCTTCCAGTATTTTCTTATAATATTCTTAAAGAAACGAAAAAATGCTCAATGTTACGATTTAGTGAATGATTAAACGCTGACTCCATCTGCCATCCAAAGCGCCCGACTTGATCACCGGAGATGCGGGATTGCAGCATACAGCATCTGAGCCTAAAATGAAAGCCAATAGCATTTTTTCATAACAGGAGATCCGTGAGTATAAGCCATTTTTAAAACCATAGGGATTTTTACTTCAAATGCTTCGTTTGAGGGCATGATTTGTCCGTCAATAGCATAATAATCGGAGTTCTTAATTGCCAGAAAATAGCCATTTCTCAAAACTGCGGACATCGCTGATTGGCGTCGTATCACGGACGTCTCGCCCGTGCTCTGCCATTGGTGAGCCTACCCGAGCTGTCACTCGGAGACGGCCAGGGACGCCCATGGTACAAACACAGAAAAGGTTTATAGGGAGAAAGAGAGTATGAAAAGAATATTAAGAAGATAATCGAAAGGATCAAAGAATTCCATATGCAACTAGAAATATGCTACAACGCTATGTACGGAACAGAATACTTGTCAGAAAGAAAAGACGAAAAAGTAAAGGGCGAATAAAAGAGCGCCAAGGAAGGACGATAAATATTACTATCTGTAAGAATCTTGCTTTTTCTGCGAGATTATTTCTGATAGTAGCCGTTACCAGTTAACCGTTATTAGGTTACTGTTGATCAAATCGATTAGGTTTATTTCAATTGCAATCATCGGTCAACTGTGAACTGTCAACCATACAATTTGGCTGCGGCTTCGCTGATCTAAGCAATTTCCTGGATTAAGAGAATCATAAAATTAGACTGCAAGAAAAACCCCCTTCAATTTTGCGAAAGAAGGGGGTTTTTGTTATTCAGCTTAAAAAGCTGTGATTAATTACATTATGCTGCCGAGATCCTTCATAAATTTGAATCTTCTCTTGGCATCTTTTTCTGCTTCAGCATAGAGCTGTTCAGCCATTTCTGGGGCAGTTTTCTTAAGCTGCGTGTATCTGCCTTCAGATCTGATGAAGTCCTGGAAGCTTCCAGTAGGATCCTTTGTTTCCCATATGAATGGTTTTTCAAGGGACGGATTGTAGCGGTAAAGCGGGTAGTAGCCGCACTCTACAGCTCTCTTCTCTTCTATTTGTGTCTTCATCATATCAATGCCATGGGCGATACATGGAGCATAAGCAAGGATAATTGAAGGGCCTTTGTGAGCATCAGCTTCCTGGAAAGCCTTGAGCGCCTGAATTCTGTTTGCTCCGAGTGAAATTGAAGCTACATATACATTGCCGTAGCTCATGCACATGAAACCGAGGTTTTTCTTGCCCTGTCTCTTTCCGCCGTTGGCAAACTTGGCCACAGCTGCAATTGGAGTTGATTTTGAAGCCTGACCGCCTGTATTGGAATAAACTTCAGTGTCAAGGACGAGGATGTTAACATCTCTTCCCTGAGCTACTACATGGTCCAGACCGCCGTAACCGATATCATTAGCCCATCCGTCACCGCCGATAATCCAGATGCTCTTGTCAATGAAGTAGTCACCGAGTTCCTTGATAACTTCGAGAGCTTTTGTGCTTTCCGGACAGCAGGATTTGCTTTGGGCAATAGCTTTGTCAATAATGGCTTTTACTGCATCCTGGGCAGCAATCGCATCGGCTCCTTTGCTGTCCCAAAGTTCCATTGCTTTGGTTAAAGCAGCTTTGAATTCATCGCAGCAGACTTTTTCGCTGGCAAGGACTTTCTCAACATTCATTTTGAGCTGAGCTCTGTTGCTGTCAACTCCAAGTCTCATTCCGAATCCGAATTCAGCATTGTCTTCGAAGAGAGAGTTAGCAAAGGAAGGGCCTCTTCCGGAAGGAGTTTTGCAATATGGAATTGTCGGGAATGTGCCGCCGTAGATGGAGGAGCAGCCTGTAGCATTAGCTACCATCATCCTGTCTCCGTATAGCTGGGAAGCTATTCTTACATAAGGAGTTTCTCCGCAACCTGCGCATGCGCCAGAGAATTCAAACAATGGCTGTTTGAACATAGCGCCCTTGAGAGAATTTGCATCTACGCCGTCAAGGACATTTTCGGGAAGGTTGCTGAAGAATTCATAATTTTCCTTTTCGCCGGCTTCGCGTTCTTTGTCAAGGGTTGAAAATTCCAGAGCTTTTGTTTTTGCCGGGCAGGTTTCCACGCATACGCCGCATCCTGTGCAGTCTTCAACAAATATCTGGAGTTTGTATTGAAGATTCTTGTCATTCTTTGAAGATGATTTAAGCGTGGCAAAAGAAGCCGGAGCATCTTTCAGATTAGCAGGATCAATCTGTTTAGCTCTGACTACTGCGTGCGGACATGAGTTTACGCACTGATTGCACTGTATGCAGTTTTCTTTAATCCATTTTGGAATTCTTGGACCGATGCCGCGTTTTTCAAGTTTTGATGTAGCTGTCGGGATAACGCCATCAAAAGACATCTTGGAAACCGGAATGTCGTCTCCCTGGAGATGGAGAGTAGGTTTGATAACATCCTTGGCAAATGCTGAAGCATCGTCTTTGATAAGAGGCTTGAATACATATGATTCTTTGATTTCTGAAACTGAAGCAGGAACTGGAATTTGTTTAAGTTCAGCAGACACTTTGTCTACGCAATCGAGGTTCATCTGGACGAGCTTGTCGCCTTTTCTTCCATAAGTTTTCTTGAGGTAATCTTTAACATACTGGATAGCTTCTGCTTCAGGAAGCACACCTGAAATCTTGAAGAATGCTACCTGCATAACTGTATTGATTCTTGCGCCCAGACCTGCAGCTTCTGAAATCTTGAGAGCATCAATATTATAGAATTTAATCTTTTTCTTAATGATGATTTCCTGAACTGGTCTTGTGAGCTTATTGAATACTTCTTCTGTTGTGTATTCTGAATTGAGAAGGAATGTGCCGCCTTCTTTGATTCCGGAAAGCATATCATATCTGCCGATATAAGCTGCGTTATGGCAGGCTACGAAACTTGGATTTGTAACAAGGTATTCGCTCTGGATTTTTTCTTTGCCGAAACGAAGGTGAGAAACTGTAATCCCATAGGATTTCTTAGAGTCGTAAACAAAGTATCCCTGGGCATTCATATCAGTATGGTCGCCGATAATCTTAATGGAACTCTTGTTTGCTCCTACTGTTCCGTCTGAACCAAGTCCCCAGAACATGCAGCCGATTACATCTGAAGATTCTGTATTGATAGTTTCTTTTACCGGAATTGAGAGGTTGCTGACATCATCTTCAATACCGACTGTAAATCCGTGGAAGCAAGCTCCGTCAAGGTGGTCGAATACGGCCTTGACCTGAGAAGGAGTAAACTCTTTGCTAGAAAGCCCGTAACGGCCTCCGATAATCTTTATATCTTTACCGAAGAGAGATGTGACTACATCCTGATAAAGAGGTTCGCCAAGAGAGCCTGGTTCTTTTGTTCTGTCGAGAACTGCTATCTTTTTGACGGAAGCAGGAATTGCCGATATGAAATCCTTGGCAGAGAAAGGCCTGTAGAGGCGAACTTTGATTGCGCCGACTTTTTCACCTTTAGCTGTCAGGTAATTAATTGTTTCTTCGATTGTTTCGCAGGAAGAACCAATAGCGATGATTATCTTTGTCGCGTTTTTAGCTCCGACATAGTCGAACAGGTGGTAGTGTCTTCCTATTTTGGCTCCAACTCTGTTCATTACATCCTGAACAATACCTGGAACTGCATCATAATACTTGTTGACAGTTTCTCTTCCCTGGAAGTAAACATCAGGATTCTGAGCGGCTACCCTTGCCATTGGAGCTTCGGGGCGCATAGCTCTCTTGCGGAAAGCTTCTACATATTTCTGGTCGAGAAGGTCTCTCAGTACATCATAGTCGATTTCTTCAACTTTCTGAATTTCATGAGAAGTACGGAAACCGTCAAAGAAAGATATAAATGGGACTGAAGATTCCATCGTGGCTATATGGCTGACTGCTGCCAGGTCCATTTCTTCCTGAATAGACCCTGCTGCTACCATGGCAAAACCGGTATTTCTGCAACCCATCACATCTGAATGGTCACCGAAAATCGATAGCGACTGGCATGCTATTGAACGGGCTGATACATGGAAGACTGTAGGAAGCATTTCGCCTGCTACCTTGTGCAGTATCGGAATCATAAGGAGCAAACCCTGGGAAGCTGTGAAAGTAGTAGTCAATGAGCCTGCTACGAGTGAACCGTGAACAGCCCCGGCAGCACCAGCTTCAGACTGCATTTCCATTACAGAAACTTCTGTTCCGAATATGTTCTTGCGCTTGTCATTTGCCCACTGTTCAGCCATTTCCCCCATATCTGAGGATGGTGTAATTGGATAAATCGCAGCCACTTCGCTGAAAGCGTATGCCACATGAGAGGCGGCTTGATTACCGATAATTGTTACCTTTTTACCCATTGAAACCTCCTGAGTAATTATTGTTTGGTTTAGCTGTTAATAAAAATCGAACAGTAACCTACATTTTAGCAGATTTTATAAATATTGGTATATAATAGGGCAAAACTTTGCATGATTTTCAAAAGCCGCGCGTAAAAAAGAGGCATTTAAAGGCTATTTATTTCTTGAAATAACTATTTTTTATCCAGCCCCAGTTAAGAATTATATGAATTATTATTACGATTATAAGAAGAATTACGCCTTTTTCGTGAATGAGTTCAAACAGTTCTTTGCCTATTTCTTTTCTGAAAATACCGCTTAAGAGCTGTGTAAGAATTAGAATTGCCAGAAGTGCATTTAGAACTTTCAATATTTTCTGTTTCATAAACTTTCCTTGTTTTTAGTTTTTGAAATAGTCAGTTTAGTCCTAAGATGTTATTATTTTCAATAAGAGATATGAATTAAAAGTAAATCCATTTGAGACAGATGAGACCAATAAGCAATATCAGGAAAAGAAGAGAGAGAAGAAGATCCCTTATAAATCTTTTTGACAGGCCTGTAAAGAAATTCAGGATTTTATGGGTAAACTTTCTGATCAAATCGTTCAAATATTTTTGCAGAATCACCTTATTTTCGAAAATCACATCAAGGCAGGCATACTCTCTTAAATTGACAGAGCATGAAATTTATTTTGATTTACTGCCAGAATCCTTTGAAGGATACAGTATTTTGTTTCTTTCAGATTTGCATATTGATATGGTGCTGGATATAGAGAGCAAGATTTTCGATATTATTGACAAGACAGATTTTCACGCATGCCTTTTGGGTGGCGACTATGCGTACCGTTATAAGGGAAAGAACATTAATATAACCAAAGAATTCGCTGACAGACTTATAAAAAAGATACATTCTAAAGACAAAGCCATTTATGGAGCACTTGGAAATCATGACATATATGAATTTGGTTGTTTCCTGGAAGAGAAAGGAGTAAAAATGCTTGTAAACGAATCTGTGAAAATCGCAAAGGAAGACTCTCATATCTACATTGCTGCTATTGATGATGCTGATTATTACAAATCTCATGATTTTGCCCTATGCGAAGAAGGAATTGAACATAAGGAGTCTTTCAAAATAATTATCTCTCACACGCCGGACATATACAAGGAGGCAGAGAAATTCGGTTATCACCTTGCTTTATGCGGGCACACTCACGGAGGACAGGTATGTCTGCCGGGAGGATTTCCTATTTTTACAAGCAGTAAAGCTCCCAGAAAATATGCCAGAGGAAAGTGGAAGCATAAAAACCTTCATGGAATAACTTCAAACGGGATCGGCTGCAGCGCGTTTGCCGCAAGACTATTCTGCCCGCCTGAAATAATTCTTATCAAATTAAAGAAAACCAGAGTATGAACCAGGAAGCACAAACAATTTCAGCGCCGATGGATAAGAATATTGTAAGCTTTATATCTTATCTGAAAAATGAAAAACAGGCCTCTTCTCATACAGTTAACAGCTATTATCTCGATATTAAACAGTTTATAAAACTTCATTTTAAAAAGGAATCTTCCTCTTACGACTGGGAGTCGGTAAGCATTTATGATGTGAGGAATTATATAGTAGAAGCCCAGGGATCAGAATGTTCGAAGCGCTCAATAAACCGGAAACTCTCTTCGATGCGCAGTTTTTACAAATTCATGATAAGAGAAAATATGGTCGCACAGAATCCATTTGCTCTTGTTTCTTCTCCAAAAATGTCAAAAAATCTTCCAAAGTACCTTTCAGTAAATGAAGTTGGTAAGCTATTTGACTCTGTAGATATCTATTGGAAGGATATGATTGCAAAAGAAGGAGCAAAAAGCAGTGCCAGCGCAGTTTTTTCAGGGAAGCGCGATTCAGCGATTCTTGAATTAATTTACAGTTGCGGAGCGCGTATAAACGAAGCTTTGGGGCTCAACCTTCAGGATGTAGATACTATAGGAGGGTTTGCGAAACTAAGAGGCAAAGGCAAAAAGGAAAGACTGTGCCCTTTGGGGAGACCTGCGATAAAGGCTGTCAGAGAATATATTTCCTTAAGAAAAGAGTGGACCTCCAATTCAAAACCGATTGCTCCTCTTTTTATCAATCAGGAAGGTGGAAGGCTTTCAGCAAGATCATTTCAGAGGTTTTTTAAAGTTTATCTGATGGCAGGAGGATTTGATCCTTCTCTGACTCCTCATAAGCTAAGGCACTCATTTGCGACTCATCTGCTTGACGCTGGAGCTGATCTCCGAAGCGTTCAGGAACTTCTAGGCCACGCGAATTTAAGCACAACTCAGATTTATACTCATATTAGCTCAGAGCACATGAAAAGCGTTTACATGAAAGCTCATCCGAGAGCAAAATAAACTTAAATTGTCCCGTTCAGCATCGCCTCAGAGGAAAGGTTGGCAGGAGAGACAATTTTATCAACGCCGATACTCTTATATTTTTCTGCGTTGTAATCATTTTCTATCCTTGTGATTATCTTTATTTCTCTGGAATGCTTTGATTCGGCAAGAATCTCTTTTATTGCCATTATTGTGATAATATTTTCGGCATCATTTTCGAAAACGCACATTACTGCAACAGCTTTTTTTATGTTTGCTTTAATAAGGATTTCTTTTTTGGACGGACTGTCAATAATAAAGTTTGCATTTATTTCTTCAAGTTCTGGAATTTTATCAGCTGATTTTTCAATAACAAGATAAGGCTTATTGGTATTTTCCAGGCTTACTGCCAACGCTTTGCCAAGTCTATTAAACCCGCAGATTATCACATGATCTTTAATGTTAGTTATTTTTCCCATAATACTGAATATTCCTTTAAGTTTATTTTCTACCATAGGCGCGAATACAAAAGACAATGTGGTTACAAAAGATCCTATTCCAATGAGTATCATTAAAGATGTAAAAATTTTAGCTTCATTCGTAATAGGCGTAATATCTCCATATCCTACTGTGCTGTAGGTCGTGATGGTGTAGTAGACTGCATCAAGAAGTGAATGCAGATTATTGTATTGATTTCTAAGCATATAGCTGCCGAAAATACCAAAGAGAAGAGCCAGGAAAATTGAGAGCCAGGCTACGACATCCTTCAGCCGGCGCACGCCTTGGGTATTTGTCGCGCCATGATGTTTTAACGCTATCACAAGCATTATAAGAAAAAGGAATTCAACCACAGCTGTGACGATGGAAAATCTAATGAAGATATATTTGATTAAAAGCACAAATACCATGAGTATAGCCAGAAGCATTGCCTGTTTCTTTTTTAGATATATCCCTATGCCAAGAATCAGTTCAAATATACCTAAAATAATTATTGCGGTAGTAACAGCCTTGTCGAAAATCCCAGTGTCATTGGCAAGGTCTGTGATAACATATAGCGGATGAATATAACCATAGTAAAGAAGAGGAGCATAGATAAGGTGCAGCAGGCCGCTTCCCATAAGGAGAATTCCTGCTAAACGGGGTGATAATGCATCAAGTGAGTAATAGTTTATCTTTTTGCCTGAACTAATCATAAAAAAATATATAATGGAGCCAATGAGCGGGATCGAACCGCTGACCTGAGCATTACGAATGCTCTGCTCTACCAACTGAGCTACATTGGCAATTTGTCAGATTTAAATATAAGCAAATATAGGGTTTTGGCAAATAGTTTATCAAACGAGAAGTTGTTTCTGTTTTCCAAGCCCTTGTATTTCAAGTTCCATGAACTCCCCTTTTTTCAGGAAAACAGGCGGATTCATGCCCATTGCGACACCTGCAGGCGTACCTGTTGATATGATATCGCCCCCTTCAAGAGTCATGAACTGAGAAATATGATAGACAAGAAAGAAAGGGTTAAAAATCATATCTGCGGTATTTCCGTTTTGCCTTATTTGTCCATTTACAGAGAGTTTCATCCAGAGATTATTCACATCGGTAATTTCATCGGTTGTAGCCATGAAAGGACCAACCGGATTGAAAGTATCGCAGCATTTTCCCTTGGTCCATTGGCCGCCGCCTCTTTCTTTCTGGAATTCGCGCTCAGATACATCATTTGAAATTGTATAACCACCGATATATTCGCCTGCTTCTTTTTCAGAATTCAAATAGCGGCATTCTTTCTTGATAATTATGGCAATTTCTATTTCATAGTCTGTCTTTACGCTGTTTTTTGGGATAACTACATTGTCATACGGGCCTATTACAGTATTTGCTGCTTTTAAAAAGAGGACGGGTTCTTTTGGGATTTGAGCTTTAGTCTCTGCGGCATGCCCCTTGTAATTGAGTCCGACGCAAACAACTTTGCCAGGTCTTGCTACGCATGAACCCCATCTGACAGTTTGAGGAATTACCGGAAGTTTTTCAGAGTCAACTGATTTAAGCATATCAAAATTTCCATCAGCGAAAAATGAGCTGTTCCAATCTTCAAAAAGAGATGAACAGTCTCTTCTTGAGCCGTCATTGGCAAGCAATCCAGGTTTTTCTTTTCTGAATTCACCGAATCTTATAAGTTTCATAATCCTTTTTCCTCGTTAGTCCATTTTGAATAAGGGTATTGCACGAGCATTGAATTGTAATACTTGCGATCTCCTGTTACTTCCCGCAATATCCATGGTGGCAATTCTATATCCTGATCTTCTCTTTCAAGTTCAACCTCTGCTATAATTAATCCTTTGTTGTTTTTTTCAAAAACATCAATTTCCCAAAGCAGATTTCCAATTTTTATTTTATATCTGTTTTTTTCTATCAATGGCCGTGCGCATAAATTATCGAGTATAGCCTTTGCGTCTTCAATGGGAATAGGGTATTCAAATTCGCTTCTGGAGATTTTTACAGCGATGCTTTTTATGCATAGGTAGGCTTTATTTTCTCCAATTCTTACCCTCACTGTAGCCCCGTTGTGAGTTGAAATATATCCCTGGCAATAATAAATTGGAGGAACCCCTTTCATCCAAGAAGAATCTCTAACCAAAAATTTTCTTTCTATCTCTATAGGCATAAGTATTATCCCATCTTAAGTTTTAAACATGATATAACTTTTATGAGCTTGTACCATGGGTGTCTCGCCCATGGTGCCAATCGGCACATCATTAAACACGCCCGAGACGCCTGTGCTGTGTAAAAAACATTTTAGTTTCATACTAGTTTATATTAGCTTTTTTTTATAAAACGGGTCAAGAGGAATAAAAATCCAATTATAACTGTAAGGACAAAGCCATGCTGCACAAAAGTCGAAGTGATAGGGTCTAAAGTTTCCGACGGCTTTAGAAGAAATATTCCCTGGCCAATAATCAAAGCCGCAAGGACTATTGCAAATGTTACCTGGCTGCTGACTGACTGCATCGTTTTCCTTAGAAGATTCTGATCTTTATAATTCACATCAATCTTAAAATTGCCGGACTTGAGCTTCTTAAGAATATCCCTTACATCGCCCGGAAAGTCATTTGCTAACATAATGCCGTCATTAATCGGATCCAGAAGGTTAAGCATCATTTTCTTTGCGTTAAATCTTTCTACATAAATTTTTTTTACAAAAGGGGCTGCTTTGTCAATAAGATTTATATCAGGGGCTAGAATTTTACCGGTTTTTTCAAGAGAAACAAATGCCTTAAGCAAAAGAAATATTTCTGGTTTTATCCTCAGTTTGTACCTGGCAAATATATTCATAAGCGCAGTAAAGTATCTGCCAAAATCAATGTCTTTGATATCATGGAGAAGATATTCATCTGTGATGATATATAAATCTCTTTCAAATGAATCGCGATCAGGCTCTTCCTCAAAATGAGTCAGGCTCAAAAAAATATCTGCGATTTTTCTGCTGTTTTTATTGATCACATTCATAATCAGGCTTGCGAATATTTCCTTTTGGTTCGGGCTTATTCTTCCTACCATTCCGAAATCTATAAAGCAGACAGTGTTATCAGGCATTATAAGAATATTTCCCGGATGAGGGTCAGCGTGAAAAAATCCGTATTCAAATATCTGCTTTAAAACTGAATCTACCATGTTTTCAGCAAGAAGTTTGCGGTCATATGAACCGGTTTCCAACATGTGCAGATTGTTAGGTTTTATGCCGTCAATAAATTCAGAAACCATAACTTTTGAAGTAGTCAGTTCGTCAATAATTTTTGGGCAGTATATACCTTTTTCCCCCTCAATATTAGATAAAAACCTTTTTGTCTCCTTAGCTTCATCAAGAAAATCAATTTCTCTTTCCAGGCTGTTTGCGAATTCCTCAATAAAAGCGCTGGGTTTCATCGTATGGAGTTCTTCAAAATGTTTCTCCGCAAGAAGAGAAAGATGCATTATTATTTCCAAATCCACTTCGATAAGTTTCTCGATGTTCGGTCTTTGAACTTTTACTACGACATTCTGCCCTTTATAGACAGCTCTATAAACTTGTCCTATTGAAGCAGCGGCAAAAGGCTTGGGATCAAAATGGTCAAAAACTTCATCAATGTTTTCTATTTTTAGTTCTTTTTTAATTATAGCAAAAGCTTTATCTTCATCAAAAAAAGGAACCTTATCCTGAAGTTTCGAAAGCTCCAAAGCAAATTCAACTGGAATCAGGTCGGGTCTTGTAGAGAGAATCTGTCCAAGCTTAATGAAAGTAGGGCCTAATAGTTCAAGCATAACCCTAAATCTTGCTTCCATTGACATATCAGCAATTACAGATTCATTAGGAGCAAGTTTATTAAAAATCTTTTTTATTTTCCGTATCGCAATGCGAATAGGTAATTTCGCAAGAAATCCTCCGAAGCCGTATTTTATTACTATGTGAAGAATTTCTATGTATCGTTTAAAGTTTCTGTTGGTGTGAGATATTTTTACGAGCTTTTTGATTTTAATCATAGTATACTGCACTACTTACTTTTTATAGTTTTTGTTAAAAATCATTCTTTAAGAAATCCTTTTCTCTGAGTTCGGACATTATACAGTTTTTCTGTAAATCCGCCTTTGTTTAAAAAGTCTTCTTCTAATCTTTGCATCTGCTTCCAAAGCAAACAACTAGCCTGATGCCAGGCTCCCTTCTACAATATTTTGAACGCCGCTTCTGGCGGCCTGAACCATCTGGTCATTAGTTCTTGATCTCTTTTCGACAAATCTTTGACAGAAAAGAACTGTACCATCATAGACTTGTTGCGCAACCTGAAAACTCCTAAGTCTCCTGAATCCGCCGTGTGCTCCGAAAAGTTCGCTCATTTTAATCGCTATTTCTCCAAGTGTCTTTGTAAGAGTAATCTCATTCAATTATAATCAACTTGAAACTTTTTGCTATTAACGCATTTATCTGAACTCATAAATGATAACCAAAGATAATTTTAGATGACTTCTTGACCACAAAATAGCTGATGCCAGAAAAATAATTGCCTCAGTAAAGGACAGAAAGAAGGCAATCCTTAAAGAGTACCTATAAGGGTTTTTCATTAAAAAGTTTCATATACTCGTCGAACATAAAAATCCTGTTGCGTTGATACCCTGTCGTCTCTGTTAATATCCTCTGTTCAATAAACATATTCACAAGCGAATTTGCAGCTTTGTATGAAAGACCTGTTATTGCCTGGACATCCTTAATTGCTACAATAGGTTTTTTAAACAGGCTGTGGAAGAAATCCAGACCCTGCTTTGCCCTCTTGCCCATCAGAATAATTCTTTCTTTTTCAATAGAACTTTTAAGGTCTGTTATTTTTTTGAGTGTAGTTACGGAATTTTCAGCTGTTTGTATAACTCCTGTCAGGAAGAATTTTACCCATTGGGCAAGATCGTTTTTTGTCCTTACAAAAGTCAGGTTGTCATAATAGAGCATTTTATTTCTTTCAAAGAAAGCCGATATGTATAATAAGGGTTTTTTCAGGATTCCGCTTGCGACAAAATAGAGAGTTATCAGAAGGCGGCCTATTCTGCCGTTCCCGTCAAGAAACGGATGGATAGTTTCAAATTGATAATGCGCTACGGCTATGCGTATTAGATGAGGTATTTTTATATCATGATTGTTTATAAAAAGTTCCAAATCTGAAAGCAAATCAGGCAATTCGGCATGCGAAGGGGGGATAAATACAGCGTCAGAGAGGCTGGCTCCGCCAATCCAATTTTGGGATACTCTGAATTCACCTGGATTTTTGCTAAATCCTCTTCCGCTGGAAAGCAAAGTTTTGTGTGTATTTTTTATAAGCCTGTTGGAAAGAGGCAAAGTTTTTAATTCCTCAATAGCGCTATTCATCGCCGCTACATAATTATTGACTTCTTTCCAGTCATCCCTTTTTTCAGGAGTAATTTCCTTCTCTTCAATAAGCGCTTCTTCGATATTAGTTTGAGTGCCCTCAATTCTGCTGGATATTACCGCTTCCTTAACTACATGCATAAGAATAAACATATCAGTATCTGGAATAAATCTTGAGAAAGAATTTAATTCTCCAAGCTTCAGAGATGCTTTTTCCAATAATTCGTTTATTGCTTCATCAGTCCAAAAAAAAGAATGGTTAATCTTTTCTGGAAGAAAATACTGATATTGATAGCCTTTGCGATAAGAACCTGCTCTGAAATCTCTAATATCCATAAAACCTCCATAAATCACAATATAAAACTTCTTATTGTCTGTTATATCATAAAAGTACAATATAGAAAGTTTTTATTATACTTATAAGCGTTAAAGTAAAATAAAAAAAACCTTATTATACTTTGGCGCCTGAATTAGCAGAAGAAGAGAATATCCGATATTATTTACTTTGAAGAGAATTTCGTGGTTAACAAGGTATTTGGATAAAGTAGAATATGTGCGGAATCTGCGGTGTAATAAAATTTAATAATCAGCCTATTGATAAGCAAATCCTCGAGATGGCAAACAATAAAATGCTTTCAAGGGGGCCTGATGCTTCAGGTGTTAAACTTTTCGGCAATGTCGGACTGGCCCATCGACGGCTTTCGATTATTGACATAGCTTCAGGTCAGCAGCCTCTTTGCAATGAAGATGAAACAGTTTGGATTACTTTCAACGGTGAAATATATAACTATGCGGCGTTAAGAAATGATTTAGTTAGGCGAGGGCATAACTTCAAAACAAATTCCGATACTGAAGTAATAGTTCATCTGTACGAGTCTCATGGAAAAGAATGCATTAAGATGCTCGACGGTATGTTCGCCTTCACGATTTATGACAGAAATAAAGACATCTTGCTTTTAGCCAGAGACAGATTGGGGAAGAAGCCTCTTGTATATTTTGAAAACGGCAATTTTTTTGCCTTTGCCAGCGAATTAAGGACATTAACTGTATTTCCTGATTTTGACAGAACAATCAATGCACAGGCTATGAATGATTTTCTTAGCTATACATATATTCCTGCTCCGCAAACAATTTATAAAAATGCTTTCAAACTGCTTCCAGGTCATTGTCTTGAATTTGATATAAAAAAAAGAAAAACAACTATAAGCCGTTACTGGAAGGCCGATTTTTCAGTAAAAAGCCAAATATCTTTTGAGGATGCCAAATCTGAACTTAGAAGACTGTTGAAATTATCTGTGGAAAAGCGGCTTATGTCAGAAGTTCCTCTTGGCTGTTTTGTCTCTGGCGGGCTTGATTCCGCAGTAGTTACATCATTGCTTTCTGGATTTCTAAAAGGCGATTTGAGCACATTCACTATAGGCTTTGACGATCCGCAGTATGATGAAAGGGACTATGCCAAAATTGTAGCTGAACATTTCGGAACTAAACATCATGTTAAGCAAGTGACACCGTCTGATTTTAGTGTGCTGGAAAATCTTATTGATAATTTTGGGGAACCTTTTGCTGATGCCTCTATGATTCCTACATATCAGCTTGCCGGATTTGCCAGAGAAAATATCACTGTAGCTCTTAGCGGAGACGGAGGGGATGAACTTTTTGGAGGGTACTATAGATACAGCGTTTCAAGGTATGCTAATTTGGGAAATTTCATTCCAGAGTCTTTGAGAAAAGCGCTTTTCGAAATACTCATAAAATTGCTTTCCAAATCGTCAGATGAAAGACGATTCTCAGGCAAGGCAAGACGCATCCTAAGTATGCTATCTAAATCAGGTATTTCCAGATACTTTGATATGCTGGACAAAACCTCTGACAAGGTAAAACAGCAGTTATACGGCGAGGCCATTACTTCCCATTTTACATCCCCTATCTCCCATTTGGAAAACATCTACTCGAGACTTACAGCCTCCGATCCGATTGAGAAGTTGATGGAACTGGACATTTACTCCTATCTGCCGAATGATATTCTGACCAAGGTGGATATTGCATCAATGGCTTCGTCTCTGGAAGTGCGCTGCCCGCTGCTGGACTATGATGTTATAGATTTTGTTTCCAGTCTTCCAATTGGGTTTAAAAACACATTCTCAAGCAGAAAAAAACTATTGCTTGAAGCATTCAAAAACGATTTACCGAAAGAAACTTATTCCAGGAGAAAAATGGGATTTGGCGTTCCTATTGGCAGATGGATAAAAAATGAATGGAAGGGAAAAACGGAAAAATTACTTCTTGATTCTTCCTTAGCTCAAAAACAAATTCTTAATCAGGACGCGATGAGACAAGTTCTAAATGATCATTTAGAAAACAGGAAAGACTACAGTTATTTGCTGTTTTCCCTGATAGTTATGGAGCTATGGCACAGAAAGTTTCAATAGAGATTAATTTACTAAGATGCAATTTTGTAATGGACTATGATTAAAAATCTTAGATTCAGGAATTTACTTATCATGGTTTCTTCCAAAATAATCATCTACTGCAAAAAGATTGATAGAAATCAGAGATATTATTATTGAGACAAGTTTTTTCATGCTAATTCGCTCTAAAATATACTTTATTCGAGATATTCAAAGAGTTACATCTATTTTTAATCAGTTTGTGAGGATGAGTGAAGCCTCAATTGTCATTGCCCCATTGGGAGGAGCAGGAAGCATATCGATTGAAGAAAGCAGCTTTTTGACAGAATCATCCATCTCTTCATTCCCACTTGCTTTGAGAATCTGATAGTTTGTTAACCGGCCAGTGGCATCTATAAAAAGTTTTACTAAAACAGATGGAGGTTCAGTTCCTGCTGAAAATTTAGCCGGCTGTTCCCATGAACTGTAAAGATAGGATGAAAGCTGGTCATAGTATCCCATCAAGGCTGGATTAACTGTGGCATTCGGTGATGATTTGGAGGGGGTTGAAAATTTTACACTGTTAGTGCTCTTTTTAAGGGTGGCTGCAAGTTCGGCTGCTGAAAGAGGTTTGAAAGTTGTTTTTTGCTGAACGGGTTTTGGAGTAGTTTTTGTAAGTACTTCAGTCGATTTCTTGATTTGGCTGACATCAAGCGTTTTTTTCTTTATCGGGACTTTTTTTGTAACAGTTTTGCTCTCTTTTGGTTTTGACGGAACAGGCTGTGCTTTTTCAATTTGCTGTTTTTTGGGTTGAACTTCAGTGTTTTGTATTTCTGCGAAAGCTGCAGGGCTTATCAAGTTGACAGCTATTGCCGCCGGAGCTGAGTTCCAGAAATAGTTCTGGATAAAAAATCCTATATACATGACTGCCAAGAGAAAAAGGTGTATTCCTGCTACTGCAAAGAATAGCTTTTTTTTGGAGGACTTGTCCAATTCAAGTGAGCTGTTGTATCTAAGGTACATTTTTCTAGAAAATGGGAAATTGTCTTTTGGCTAACTTTATAATGTAAAATTGAAGTTTTTCCATCCTAAATACGGGTGGCTTTTTCAAATTCCTGATTGTAGAGGATGGTTGCGCCTATTATCGCGCCGGGAATAAAGATAATTGCGGTAAAAGGAATAAAGAGTACTAAATAAATAACAAAACCGAAAGCAAGAACTTTTAACCTGTTGCCTGAAAGCTTTTTATTGAATTCTTTTTTATTCATCAATCTATGTTCTGGGCAGAAGATTATAAATGAGAGACCTAGAAAATAGGAACTGACCAGCATTCCTGGCAGAAAGCCGACAAGAGGTATGATAAAATTCAAAGGGAAAAGCACAATGGCCCAGAAGAGGGTCAGAATATTGAGTCTGATTCCATTTTTGATTGACATGAGGCAAGACTTGGCAAAACCGCTTATGCCGGCTGCTTCTGGAACAAATCCAAAAAAATCTTTTTCAATCGCCAGAGAGAGCCCGTCCAGATAGGGAGCTGAAATTGAAAAGAAAATTGTATTGAATAGAATGACAGATATTACTAAAACCGATAGCGAAATAATTATTTTAATTATGTATTCCAGCGTCTTATAAAGATAAATAAGAAAGCCTGAATCAGGATGAGACCCAAACATGGAATCAATCCATGGGAAAACGAAATGGAAAAGAAAATAGACGAGAAATATATATAGAGCTAAATTCAATAACGCAGAAAACCACGCATACCTGAAATATCCGATTCTTCTGAAAAGAATCCTAACGCCCGTAAATGGCAGAATAAATGAAGATTTCTTATTCATAATCTCTCCGCAAGTACTGTGAAAACGACCAAGATGGCAATTGACAGGGCGCTGCCACGAATTTTCCTGAAAGCCAGAAGAGAAGTACAACTCCAATAACAGTAACCATCAATTCCTGTCCGCCAGTTATAGTATTGTTAGATTGTTATGATAGAATTACCAAAATATTATAGAAGGAGATATAGATTATGCATCTTAAGCATCTTATTAAAGTTAAAATTCTACTATTTTTAAGTGTTGTCAATTTATTTGCAGGCAGCGCAGATTCACCAAAGTCAGACGATGAAAAACCCCCTGTTTCGGTTTATGATGGTTTGTTCTTCAAAGACCCTGGTTTTAACTTTCAGGCAATAAGAACTTTGTCTGAAACTTACGGACAGGCTGCTGATATCGGCGAAGTTATTTCCACTATAAAAAAGATAGAGGAATCCAACATAGAGAGCTGGAAAAATGAATGGTTGAAGACTGCCGATCGACTTTATGCTGATGCGCAGAAGGTTCAGGAAGAAAACAGCATTCGAGCTTCGCAAAATGAGTATCTAAGAGCATCAAATTACTACCGGACAGGTTCATTCTATATGACTTCACGATATGAAAGAAAAGAATCCATTGCTTTAAGAAAGAAAGCTATAAAATGTTTTCTTAAATACATTTCAGGAAAAGATTTCATCAGGCCTGTTCAGATTCCTTATGAAAATAATTATCTGCCTGGTTATTTCATTAAATCATCTTATCTGAAGGATGGAAAAGCACCTCTTATTATTATTAATACTGGTTTTGACGGAACCAAGGAAGAGACTTGTTATCAAACGGGTTTTGAAGCAGCCGAATTTGGCTACAATGTGCTTGTTTTAGATGGGCCTGGCCAAGGTGAAACAATTTATAATCAGAAACTATTCTTCCGTTATGATTGGGAAAAAGTTATTACTCCTGCAATAGATTTTGGTCTGACATTAGAAGGAGTTGACAAAGATAAAATTGCTGTTTACGGGATCAGCATGGGAGGATATTTGATACCTAGAGCTGCTGCTTTTGACAACAGAATAAAAGCTTGTATCGCAAATGGTGGAGTATCAAATTTTTATGAGCCTTTTGTGAGGAATTTTCCTAAAGATTTTATGCTTCTTAAAGATTCAGATCCGGAAAAGTTTAATCAGGAGATAATGGAAATAGGCAAGAAAATGGTTGAAGTCAAATGGTTTATTGAAAATGGTATGTGGACTTTTAATGTCGAAACTCCTATTGAGTTTCTAAATAAAATGAAGAAATATGACCTGACTGGAGTAGCAGAAAAGATCAAATGCAAAACTCTTATTATTGATGGAAGCGAAGATACATTCATGAGAGGACAACCTGAATTATTATATAGCGAGCTAAAATGTGAAAAAACTTTTATGCTGTTCGATGAAGAAAGCACAGGTCAGCTTCACTGCCAGTTAGGTGCTTTAGGCATTTCAAATGAAAGAATCTATACTTGGCTGAATAATGCGTTGGATTATCATCCGTACAAGAAATAAATTTATTAGAGAAATTATCGAAGCTGGACGGAAAAAGGAAGTTGAATGATGGGAAAATCTATTGAATGCAAGGGGCTGATTTTTGATTTGGATGGAACACTTGTTGATTCGGGTGAAGTTGTTGAGAAAGTTTGGAAAATGTTTGCCGACAGATATGGTTTTGACTTTGAAAAGCAAGTTTTGCCGATATGCCACGGCAGACCTGCTAAATATCCATTGAAAGAGCTCCTGCCGAGGGTGACAGAAGAAGAGATGGATGCTGTAGAAGATGAATTCAACGCAATAGAAATGACTATGCTCGAAGAATTGAAGCCAATACGGGGCGCTGATATACTTCTTCCTATTCTGCCTCCTGGCAAATGGGCAATTGCTACATCAGGCGACAACAATCTTGCATCCGGCCGTTTGAAATCCGCCGGGCTTCCTATTCCAAAACATTTTGTTACAGCAGGAATGTATAAAAACTCAAAACCGCATCCTGATCCATTTCTGATGGCAGCTCAATCTCTTGGATTTGAACCTGAGGACTGCATTGTTTTTGAAGATTCTCCTGCCGGAATCGAAGGCGCAAAAACCGCAGGATGCACAGTAATAGGAATTAATCTGGTAGAAGCTGCAAAAAAAGTTTCAAAACCAGACTATGTTATTAACGACATGACTGAAATAAGAGTAAGTTATGAAAAAGACAGCTTCAAAATAGAGTTCCTAAAAACAATAAGGAGATAAAGCAATGAAAATTAACGTATTAATCACATTATTGGCTGTAACCGTACTTTCAGGATGCTGCTGTATATTTTCAGGAAGCAAGAAAGATGGTAGCTTCACAGAGGCTGATTCAGGTAAAACTTTTTCAACTATGCCAGGTTCTACTCTAAATATTGATCTCAAAGGTAATTACACTACAGGTTTTTCCTGGAATATAGTTTCATGCGACGAAAGTATCCTTAAGGTATCACCTGATTCAAAGTATGTTTCTGATACTTTCAAGCCTGGTATGGTAGGAGTAGGCGGAGTTCAGCATTACATATTTAATGTTGTAGGCAAAGGGCAGACCGAATTAAAGATTACATACAACAGAGTCTGGGAGAAAGATGTAGCTCCGGATCAGATATTTACTCTCAAAATTGATTCCAAGTAAGATCAGTATTTAGAATTTCTTAGAATTTGCTGAGCTTCAGATACAGAAATGCTGCTGAAGCTTATTTTATTTCCTGGTTTTGCCTGGGCAAGCAAAGGTAAATCTGCGGTTATTACTGTCGCAATTTTAGGATAACCGCCCGTTGTCTGCCTGTCAGCACACATAATAATAGGCTGACCATTCTGCGGAATTTGGATTGATCCGTAAGTGATTGAATCGGAAATAATATTGCTATCAATGGGGACGATCGCCTCCCCTTCGAGGCGGCATCCCATCCTGTCACAATCTTTCGTTACTGTGTATTCCGAGCTGAAGAACTTCTTTATTCCATCTTCTGTAAAGTAATCTTTATGGGATCCTATTACGACTCTAAGCGCAATTTCATTTTTATAGATAGGTATAAATGCAGGAGGCAATATTCTGCTTGCGAGTTTTGAAAATTCTTTTGGAGTTTTTACCTCAATGATAGTTTCTGCAGTAAGCTGCATCCCTATGTTTGCCTTGGCATAAGAGGATTTGCTTCCTAGCACTGATGGGACTTCCAATCCGCCTGCAAAAGCGATATAGCTCCTGCATCCGCTTATAACCCTGCCAAAAGAGAGGTTGTTATTTGATTTCACAAGAAAACTCTTCCACATCGGAACAGTCAATCCATTCAGTGACGGACTTATATTAGCTCCTGTAATAGCAATGACGCAAATTCCCTGAAATTCTAACTCCAATCCTGAAAGGCAAACTTCAAATACAGCTTCGAAAAAGCTATTACCAACAAGTAAATTTGCAACTCTATGGGAAAAACTGTCCATTACCCCTGATACTACCATTCCGCAGGATTGAAAACCATATCTTCCCTTGTCCTGAATTGTTGTTTGTGTGCCTGGTTTTATTATCTTAATCGAGCTCATATTGACGGAATTGAGTTTCTGTTATGGTTTTAAATCTGATGTAGTCGCCTGCTTTTAGAAGAAACGGTTTATCTCTATTAATATCAAAAAGTTTAAGAGGTGTTCTGCCGATGAGTTGCCATCCTCCAGGGCTTTGTAAAGGATAAATTCCCGTCTGTTCTCCGCCGATACCTATCGAACCTGCCGGGACGCTTAAACGAGGTTTTGCCATTCTTGGAACTGTTATTTTTTTGTTCATTCCACCCAAATATGGAAAACCGGGGAGAAAACCCAGCATATAAACAAGGTAGTCGCAGGAAGAATGAATGCTTATAATTTCGTTTTTTGGGAGTTTGGTATATTCTTCTACATATTTTAGGTCAGGTCCGAACTCTCCACCATAAACGACAGGTATGGTTACGACATTTTTCTTTTGGTTAACTGTCTTTACTGAACTAAAATCAAGCGATTCAATGTGTTTTATAAGCTCGTTATAGGTTAGGTGGCAGGGATTGTAATAAATTGTCAGAGAGCAATATGTAGGAACAATTTCAATTATGTTGTTTATGTTTTTTTCTTGGATAAGCGCAGCAGCCTGATTGACTTTCTTGTTAATTTCAGGGGAAATTTTATTACCGAACTCGATAGTTAATGCGCTGTCGCCCAACGGCAAAAATCTTGGTTGATCGCGCATTTATTTAATGAGTTCAGTTAGTTTAGTAACTTTAATACCGTTTGCGGTAAATTCTTTGTGCAGATTTTCTACAAGGGTTTTGGCTGATGGCGTGTCTGAATGGACACAGATGGTGTCTGCGTCAATCCGTATCTCTTTGCCGTCTATGCTTCTGATAGTGCCTGTTTTTATTAGATTAACCATTCGAGAACAGGCTTCTTCGGGTAAATGGATGACAGAGTGAGGCAGTGTACGGGAGACAAGAAAACCGTCTGAGTTATACGCCCTGTCAGCAAAGACTTCATTGGCAGTAATGAGTCCAAACTTTTTTCCTGCTTTAATCATTTCGCTTCCTGAAAGACCTACAAGGATGATGCTTTCATCTACTTCTGACACTGCTTCTGCTATGGCTTCGGCAAGGACATTGTCTTTTGCAGCCATATTGTACATCGCGCCGTGAGGTTTGAGATGACTAATTTTCATGCCTTTTGAAGCGGATATAGCCATCAAAGCTCCAAGTTGATATTGGATATAAAGCTTTGCTTCTTTGGTCGAAACAGACATATTTCTTCTGCCGAAACCCATCAGGTCGGGGAAAGATGGATGTGCTCCGATTCCAACACCGTATTTTTTACAGAGTTCAACAGTCTGTTCCATGATAAGCGGGTCGCCTGCATGATAACCGCAGGCAATATTAGCAGATGTGATGAGCGAGATTATTTCTTCATCAGTTCCAGCGCTGTAGTGTCCTAATCCTTCCCCAAGGTCGCTATTGAGGTCAATGCGAAACATCGTGAAATTTAGATTTAAGAAGTTTTATTAGATGTTCAGGAGTAATAGGTTTCTGCAATACTCCGCTTAAACCTAGTTCATTATAGTCAGTGGTTTCATGGAGGTTATCTCCTGAAGAACTTAGCATGAAAACAGGGGCATTGTTTCCAATGAATTTGAGTTCTTTAGTCAGGTGCAGTCCTGAGTCAACTTCTTCCATCATTAGGTCAACTATTACTGCGTCAGGGCAAACCTCTTTATACTTTCTCAAACCGCTTTCAGCGCTGCATGCCGTATAAACAGTATAATTGCTTTTTTCCAGTATGATTTTAAGTGAATCGAGGATGTCGTTGTCATCGTCGACACAAAGTATTACTTTTTTCCCATCTTTCATAAACACCGCCTATCCTTGCAAACAAATTTTTTGTAGACTATTTCTAATTATAGCAGGATTGCTTTCTTTCAAAACATTTTTGAAACAATCCAGAGTTTTTTTCAGATTGATTTGAGCTCTTTCAGTAATAGTTTCCTTGAAAATATTGAATTCATAACCTCTGATTCCGAGTATAAAAACTTCTTTCTCTCCGCCTGATAAATCGTTAGCAAATTTTACTATGTTTTCTGGAGAGACGCTGTGTGTAGTGAATGAAAAAGCAGGAGATGGTTTTACTTGTCTTAATTCAAAAGGCTCTGAACAGGAAGTATGCGCATCGGCAAGAATTGCCAGTTTGCTCTTTGATATATCATAAGCATGTTCGACTGATAACTGGTAGTCGCTCTCAATTTCTATATAATCATAAGTGAGTTTTTCTATTTCTTCTGCGAATGCCACACCCAAACCATCATCAGCTCTTCCAGGATTACCGTAGCCAATTATCAGCAAGTCTTTCACAATGTCATTACCTGATTTTTTTATCTAATATTTTACCCCTTTCATCTATAAGCTCTACAACAAGCGGCATTGATCCCAGAGCATGCGTAGCACAGGAAAGGCATGGATCATAGGCTCGGATTGCCGCTTCTACCCTGTTCATCAGACCTTCAGTGATTTCAGCTTTGCCGTTTAGAAAGTTATTTGCTGTTTGTTTTACAGCTTCATTCATAGGAGAATTATTATTCGTAGTAGAAACAATTAAATTACACATGGTGACAAGGTCATTTTCATCTACTTTGTAGTGATGGAAAAGAGTTCCTCTTGGAGCTTCAATTATTCCTACACCTTCTTCCCTGCGCTTTCCTTGAAGAAGTAGATCGTGTCCTGTAATATCCGTGTCATTGAGAAGTTCTTTAATCATTTCAGCTGAATGTAGAAGTTCAATCAATCTAGCCCAATGATAAGCCATCGATTCATTGCAAATTTTATTGCCAAAGAAAGAAAAGAATTCTTTACGCTCTTTTTCAGCTTCATTAGACGGGATAAAATCACATGTATTGAGCCTTGCTAAAGGTCCAACTCTGTACCAGCCGTCCTCAGGCCCGATAAGTTTTATAAAAGGGAATTTCATATAAGACCATGAACGGACTTCTTCAGCAATGAACTCAAAATATTTTTGATTATCAACATGATCAAAAATTTTGTTTGATTCAGAATCAATCGCTCTTAGTCCGCCATTATAGATATCCATTGCTCCGTCTTCTCTTATAATGGAAAGATGATTGGATTCAAATGAACCAAATTTGGAGAGTTCATTTAGGTTTTTAACCGTGTAATCTTTTATGATATTTACCGATGCTTTGCTCCATTCTATAATTTTATCAATCTCTTTCAGGAAAGCATCGCGCTCACTAACTGTAAGGCTTTTATTTACTCCCCCTGGTATTGCTCCTGTGCCGTGAATTTTTTTGCCGGCGGTAGCTTTGATTATTTCCTGACCGAATTTACGCATCAGAACTGCCTGGGTAGCGAGTTCAGGAAACTTGTTAATTACACCTACTACATTTCGTATTGATACATCTGCATCGAATCCGAAAAGTATATCCGGCGAGCAAAGATGAAAAAAGTGAAGAGCATGAGACTGAAAAAACTGGCCATAGTGCATTAGCCGCCTGATTTTTTCTGCTGTAGGTGTCAATTTATCTACACCTACAATGTAATCCATAGCTTTAGCTGCTGCTAAATGATGGCTTACAGGGCAGATACCGCAAAGCCTCTGCACCATTACAGGCACTTCCCAATAGGGTCTGCCAACAATAAATCTTTCGAATCCGCGGAATTCTACAATGTGGAGTCTGGCCTGTTTTACTTTGTTTTCATCATCCAGAATGATTGTAACTTTTCCATGGCCTTCGACTCTGGTAACTGGTTCTATAACTATTTTTTTCATTTAAAATGATGATTTTCAATCATATTTGATAAGTTCATAAGGTAAATCAAGTGGTTTTCCTGCAAGAAGCGCATTAAGTGTCTGCCAAATTGAATCTCCTGACGGAGGACAGCCTGGCAAGCTGTAATCTATCTTTACAATTTCCTTGCAGGGATAAACTTTGTCCAATATTAGAGGTATTTCCGGATCATCAGGGATTTTTCCTGATGGATTATAAACTGTCGGCCCCTCCAGATAGGCCGTCTTATAACACTCTTCAAGAGGAATAGTATTGCGCATTGCAGGTATTCCGCCCATAGTTGCACAGTCTCCAAGCAATACAAGAACATCACAATATTTACGGAACTCTCTCAGAACTCGAACATTTTCTTCATTGCAGCATCCTCCTTCAATAAGACCTACCGCGCATCTTCCATGAAATTCTTTTATGTCGTTGATTGGAGATTTATCAAAGTCAATAATTTCTACAAGCTGCAGAATCCTTTCATCAATGTCGAGTACCGACATATGACATCCAAAACAGCCTGCAAGTGAGGTTGTGGCAATTCTAGGTTTAGTCATAATTTCCAAATTAATTTAACTTTTTAACTCAATGTCTATCATAATATAGGCTCAATTTCAATTAATAAATTAAGAATTTCAATCATTTCATGTTTGCAAATCAAAACCGTTTTCTATAATCACATTTTCTGCAAAATTCTTCTATTAGAATTCGGGAAGAAAAGCCATTATATATTCTCTGAGCTTTTTGCGAATTATATATTTCAGGAAGGGAGCTGTTTTTTATATTGCCAAGATTTATTGATCCTTCACTATCAAGACAGCAGGGCACAACTGTGCCGTCAACCAGAATTGCAATCTGGTCTCTAAGTCCAAGGCAGAAACCTTTATCACCAATATCCTCAAGCTTCATGTTAGGCCACTCAAATCTTTCAGATTGACTGAGATAAAGATTTTTTCTTAACTTGAGTCCGTTCCCTTGTTGCGGTATCTCTTGGATTTCATGTGGATAATTGAAAAAGTCTTTGATTTCTTTGATAATATTTTTATTAAATACCGATGGGACAGCATGGGAATAATTCCATAAGCGAAGACAGATTATAAGATTAGGATTTTCTTTTCCTGTCAGCTCTGCAAATTCAAGAATATTTTTAAGATAATTTGGATCGTTATGTTTGTTGTTTTCTAGGCTGTGAAGAGAAAAGTTTATTAAGCGCAAAGCTTTTTTGCGGATTATTTTATCTGAAAGAGATCTAATTAAAGTACCGTTTGTAGTGATATTTGCATGGAAACTGTGCATGGCGCAAAGGTCAAGAAAATATTCTAGTTCAGAATGCAGCAGCGGTTCTCCCATCACATGGAAATACAAGTAGTCAGTGTACGGCTCAATCTTTTTCAATATAAGTGCGAAAAGCTCTCTGGACATAAACTCAGCTTTTCTGGAAGTTTTAGGACAGAAAGAGCACTTTAAATTGCATATATTGGTTATTTCAATATATATGCGCTTGAACCTTTTCATGAGAAATAAAAAACCGCCGCAATTGTTTACGGCGGTTTGAATTGGCTAAAAATTAATATGCTGAATTACTCTTGGTTCCTGAAATGATTGCCAGGCCTGAGCTTGTGCCAAGTCTTGTAGCGCCTGCTTCGATCATGGCTACAGCAGTTTCGTAATCTCTTACTGCGCCTGAAGCTTTGACTTCAAGCTTATCTCCCACTACTGCTTTCATTATTTTGACATCTTCGACGAGAGCTCCGCCTGTGCCGAACCCTGTGGAAGTTTTGACAAATGTGGCTTTGGCTTTCATGGAAAGTTCAGAAGCTAATTTAATTTCATCTTTTGTAAGATAACATGTTTCAAGGATGACTTTCACGCATGTTCCCTTTGGTACAGCTTCTACCACAGCTTTGATATCGTCTTCGACATATTTGTATTCTTTTGATTTCATTGCGCTTACATTCAGAACCATATCAACTTCATCGGCTCCGTCAGCTACAGCTTTGGCTGCTTCTGCTGCTTTTGCTTCCTTGGTTGTTGCGCCTAAAGGAAAACCTATTACAGTGCAAACTTTAACTCCTGAGCCTGCAAGTGCTTTCTTGCAATAAGGCACATAATAAGGATTTATACAAACTGATGCGAATTTGTATTGAGCTGCTTCCTTACAGAGCTTTTGTATTTCTTCGACAGGTGTAGCAGCTTTTAATGCTGTGTGGTCAATGTATTTTGCCAAGTCTTTTGGGTTTATTTTAGACATTTTACCATTTCCTTATTGGTTTGTATTCATAGCTTGTGAAATTCATAATATTATTGCTATTATAAGACATAAATCAATATTTTATAGAGAATTTTCTAATTAACTCAGAGACATTATTTTCGAAAGGTGCTTTTATCGGTTTTCCAGATGACAGGTTAATGTTTAGAGCTAAAAGATTCTGAGTTTGAAGATACTCTTTCATTCCTGCAGAATTTAGCCAGTAAAAAATGCCCCAGTTCTGAAGGTTCCATTCATCAGTATAAGAGTTGAGCTCATAATCTATATATGTCATTTCTTGGCCGGAGATTATGAAATTTGTAGGAAAATAGTCCAAATTGATATTGTTTTGTTTAGCTTTTCCTGCAACCTCAAAAAGCTGACGGAAAATGTCAGTAGAAATTTTGCTGTCAGCAATCAGAGAAGTGGCAACCTGTCCTTCTATGTATTCTTTTATAAGATATTTATGATGTTTATTGTATTCGATAAGAGAAGGTGTTTTAATCCCAGTATTTATCAGCCTATAGTATGAGTTGATTTCAGCTTCCAGCTTATCTCCGAACTGATAATATTCACAAGGCTCATTATGTATTTGTTTCAATACATATTTTTCAGATATGGCACTGATGTTTTCAATAAGATATGAATAAGCAGACTTTCCTTTTCCCAGGAAAGCCTTAACTGAGAAACAGCTGTCTTTAACTTTAATACTTTGTCCAATCACATTCAATACTCAACAGGTTTAATCAAATTATAGAATAATTTAAAAAGCATAGCGAATAATATAAGCAATTCTAATATAATGTATTAAATTCAAAAATCATAAACGATAAGGGAGCTCGGATGAAAATTATTGAAACTATTTTTTGCCTGCAGCAAAGAAAAACAAACATTAAAACTGAAGTTTTGGCAGGTGCCACTACTTTTATGGCTATGGCTTATATTCTGGCTGTGAATCCTATTATACTTGCAAACGCAGGAATGGATCCAAAAGCTGTTTTTGTAGCTACGGCTGTAGCGGCAGCTGTTGCTACGGCAATAATGGGCATTCTTGCAAATCTCCCTGTCGGCCTTGCTCCAGGGATGGGAGAAAATGCCTTCTTTGCTTTTACAATTGTTATTACAATGGGCTATTCATGGCAGTTTGCTCTTACGGCAGTCCTTTTGAGCGGAATAATATTATTAATTTTAAGTATTGCTGGAACAAGAGAGGTCATTATAAATAAATTTCCTAAAGTGCTTAAGAATGCTATAGCTTCAGGAATAGGCTTATTGATAATTTTTATAGGTCTTTTTAACTCTGGAGTTATAAAAGTGTCTGAAACAGGAGCGCCTGTTTCATTGGGGAATTTTGATAAACCTTTTATGGTTTTGGCATTCATCGGTATTTTTATTACAGCTATAGCTCTTCACAAAAGAATTCCCGGGGGGCTGATTGTATCGATTATAATTGTTTCTGTTCTGGCTGTTCCATTCGGGATTACGCAAATACCTTCTTCTATCGTTAGTTTGCCCCCATCTATAAGCTCGACTTTTATGAAATTTGACTTTACCCAGATATTTACATTTAATATGCTTGTAGTGGTTCTTGTGACTCTTTTTATGGGACTCTTTGATACGATGGGGACTCTGATAGGAGTAACGACAAAAGCTAAGTTAATTGATAACAAAGGGAAAATCCCTAATCTTAAAAAATCTTTTCTCTCTGATTCAATAGGAAGTATTGTAGCTGCCTGTTTTGGAACAAGCTTAATCACGGCATATGTTGAGAGCAGCGCAGGGATAGCAGAAGGGGGCAAGACTGGTTTGACATCTGTTACTACGGCTTTACTTTTTATCATATCTTTGTTTCTTTCTCCGATATTTTTAGCTATCCCTGCCGTGGCGGTAGCTCCTATAATGGTTTGCGTCGGTATTCTTATGCTTGAACCGGTGAAGGAAATAAACTACGAAGACTTAACCGATGCTATTCCGTTTGCTATCACTTTGATATTTACAGCATTATCCTACAGCATTGCAGATGGAATTGCTCTCGGAACGATTAGCTTTACATTGTTAAAGCTGTTCACTGGCAAAAAGAAAGAAATTAATTTGCTTGTAATAATCCTGACTATAATTTTTGTGATAAAGTTTTTAGGTTATAATTATATAATCTAAAACATGCTTAGAGTAGCGAAGCCGCAACCAAATTGTATGGTTAACAGTTAACCGCATATGTCTCGATTAGACTCGAAAACCGCTTTATAGAGGAACAGCTCTATTCATTGCAAGATAGAAGAGTTAAGCAATTAAAGTGAATAGATTCGGCAAAAGTGGACTTTTCATAAAAGGAAGATATTTTTACCGTTTCTATTTTATAAAAATCACTAAGGATGAAGAGTTATGGAAACAGATATTGTTCAGAATATAGAGAGCGCTGAATCACAGAATGAGATATATCAGAAATGCCTTAAAAAGGCTGGTGAATGGCGTGAAGCTAACATAGATCCGTATGGTTCAAGATACGACGGAACAGAAAGAGTAGTCGAAGTCCGAGCAAGTTACAATCCTGAAATTACTGAACCTCAGCATAAGAAAATAGCCGGAAGAGTAATGGCTTTCCGTGTTATGGGCAAGTCGATATTTGCCGATATCAAGGACAGTACAGGCAGAATGCAGGTATATGTCAATAAAAATATTCTCGGAGAAAATTTTGAACATTTCAGCCGAATTGATATTGGCGATATTATCGGAGTTGAAGGAGAACTTTTTATTACCAAAACTGCTGAATTGACTTTAAAAGTTCATGAGTTCAGAATGCTTAGCAAGGCAATGAAGACACTTCCTGAAAAGTGGCACGGATTGACCGATATAGAAGCCAGATACCGCCAGAGATATGTGGACCTTATTGTTAATGATGAAGCTAAAGATACTCTGAAGAAGAGAATTATGATAGTAAGAGAAGTAAGGAAATATCTTGAAAATATCGGATTTCTTGAAGTTGAAACTCCTATGCTCCAAGTGCTTGCAGGCGGAGCAGCAGCAAAACCTTTTAAAACATATCATGAAGCTCTAAGCTGTCCGATGTATCTTAGAATAGCTCCTGAGCTTTTCCTTAAGAGATTGCTGGTAGGCGGTTTTGAGAAAGTGTTTGAATTAAACAGAAATTTTCGTAATGAAGGTCTTTCAAGAAGGCATAATCCTGAATTTACGATGCTTGAAATTTATCAGGCATACGGCGACTGCAAGACTATGATGGAACTTATTCAGGGTTTGATAACTACTGTCGCTCAGAATGTTATAGGCACTCTTCAGATTAAAAAGTCAGATGGCTCTGTAATTGACCTGACTCCTCCATGGACAATTGCCACTTATACGGAACTTGTGAAGTCCAAAGGAGGTGAAGACTGGTTTGGTATAAGTCCTGAAGCCAGAAGAGAGAGAGCTGAAAGCTTAGGTTTGAAACTTGATCCAAAAGCAGCTGATTTCGAAGTGACAAATGAGGTGTATGAAAAACTTATTGAACCTACGCTTATAAATCCGACATTCGTTACAAGGCTTCCAGCTGATTTAATCCCATTGGCGAAAAAATGTTCTGACAATCCTAACTTCGTTGATGTTTTTGAATTGGAAATAAACGGACAGGAAATAGCTCCAGCTTATTCAGAACTTAATGACCCTGTGGAGCAGAGAAAGAGATTTGAAAACCAACTGACCGGAACTGTAGCTTCAGGAGATCATGAATTATGCGAAGGGAAAATTGATGAAGATTTTCTTAATGCCCTCGATTATGGAATGCCTCCTGCCGGCGGAATGGGTGTGGGAATAGACCGCCTTGCAATGCTTTTAACAGGTGCTGATTCAATAAGAGATGTGATTCTTTTTCCTCACATGCGCCCCAAAGCGAATAAATAAATATTTAAATTTTAAAATTTTCTGATAAACTTTTAATATTTTTCAAATATATTTGCGTTTTGAGTATTAACTACTAATTCAGATGGGACATGAAAGAAAGACTGCTAGGCAAAGTCGTTATAGGGAATATTGTACAGCTACAGAAATCTTTTGAAGAATTTTCAGAAGTCAATGTTGATCTAACACTTCAGCATGAAGAAGTTTTGGAGTATTCACATTCAAATTTGAAGACTATTGCCGAAAGTGTCGAATTGTCTTCAGAAGGCACTTTTGATAAAAGATATATAAGGAAGATAAAATTTTCACCATATGACAAACAGGGATGGTGGATAAAAAGAACTGATTTGGAAGGAGAACCTGTTAAAATTTCTCTCCGGAATTCATACCCTATTCATGAAGGTGGAGTTAATCATATAGCTATCAGAAGAACGGGAGAAAAAAATAACTATTTCAGATTAACAGAGCACATAATAGCAATTCGCCTCGGGCTGGATATAGATAATCTGCTGATTACTGTTGATTCCGATGACCCGCCTCTTTTCGAACATGGATCAACTCAAATTGTTGACGCATTGGAAAAAGTTGAAAAAATAAGAACTAAAATTCCATGCCGTTATTTTACCGTCAGAGAGACCGTATCATCAGTATGGTCAAATGGTGGATTCCTGATTTTTGCTCCAAACGATGAAGAAAGCCTTGCTTTAAAAATTGACTGCGCAATTAATTTTTCTGATGCAATTGGGAAACAGAGAATTTGTTTTACTGTTGATGAGGAAAGCCTTAAAATGGGAGCAGGTGCCAGAACAAATTGTTCATTGAAGCATGCAATTTTCTGCAAGACGATCGGAAGATTCCTTTCCAGAACAAGATATCTTGGATATAACAAGAACAATATTTTAGTAGCCGGCAGCAAAAAATACTTCAATAGGGCAAGATTAAAATATAGAGGTAAATCTCTTGAAGCTGTATGGCACAGAGCAGCGCTTGACCTTCTTGCAGCGATTTCACTGATAGACGAAGGGAGGTTTGTAGGTGATGTTATATCTTATAAATCAACCCATAAATTAGACTTGGAATTTCTAAAAGAACTTTATAGAAAAGATCTTATTGTCGAAATAACAAAACCTCTAAATGAACCAAACTGACAGGGAAATATTTTTTCTTTGGAATGACGATAAGCATTCTCCTGCATTCAATATGGCTTTGGATGAAGAACTTCTGAATGAATCAGTAAGGCTCAATTCCTGCATTCTCCGCTTTTATGAATGGGAAGCTAAGGCCATGTCTATAGGATATATTCAAAATTTTTCGCAGACCTGCAAGGAAGGATATGAGCTTATCAGGCGGCCTACGGGAGGGGGTGTTGTATTTCATGACATAGATTTTACATACACTGTTATCATTCCTTCAGGTCATAGAATAGAAAAAATGTCTAGAGAGGAAAGTTATTATATTATCCATAAGATAATAATAAAGGCTCTGGATTCTATCGGACTTGCGGCGCAGTTAGTATCCGGCAGCACTGTCGCAAAAGATAAAATGAGTATGCAATGTTTTACTGCTCCTGTTAAATTTGATATTTCATCAAGAAATGGAGATGGGAATTCAAAAATTGCCGGAGCCGCGCAAAGGCGAACAAAACTCGGCATTCTTCATCAGGGCAGTATCGTCCTTGAGAATATTGAGAATATAAAAGCTTCGATTAAAAACAATATAATAAAAGCATTTGAGACTGAGCTCAATGTGAGATTTGAGAAATTTAAGCCTGAGCATGATTTTTTATTAAGAGCAGAAGAACTTGCCGACAATAAATACTCTAAAAACTCTTGGAATAAAATGCGTTAATTTATATTGATTATAAGGTATATTGAGGCCATTTGTCATTGTTTATTTTGTAGTAATAATACCTTATCTCAGGAGAGGCAGGGTTTAGATCAAAAGCTTCTTTTATAAGCTTCTTTTTTTCAGCGGTGTTGGATTTTTCTGCTTCCTTAAATAATTGCCGGGCTTTGATTATATCTTCGGGATATATAGTTTTGAAGACAACAAACCTGTCTTGTTCTTTCTGATTCGACTCATCCATTTTATAAAAATAGGTCAACTTTTCTGGAGTATAATAGAATAAATAAACAGGAGCTTTTTCATCAATAAATCTGGCATTGGCAATATACCTTGAGCTCCATGGATGCAATATATATTCAATTCTGCTTCCGTTCATCATCGCTGTATCATAAATGAAATAATCCGTTTTGTATTTTTTGCAGAAATTAATTAGTTCTTCTTCATTGCCGTGAAACATGATATACAGATAATCTTTAACGGCATCCCTGGTTTCTTTGAGTTCAAATTTAGGCTGAAGGATGATCTTTGCCCCACAATATGCTTTTAACATGGGAGAGAGTGTGAAGTCTGACAGGATAACCTTGTCTTTGACTGAATTTGGATTCAATTCTTTTATTAACGAAATCTGAGCTTTGGAATTATCATTATATACTCTCTCCATATTTAGGAAAAAGTAAGTTTCAGCGATAATTAATATAATAATAGCGATACTGAGAATATATTTTACTGTTTGATTCTTTCCGAAACATATGGATAAATTATTAGCAAGTAAGGCAATAGAAAGACAGATAAAAGGGATAGCAAGAGCGTGAAACCGCGCCATGAATAAGAATAAAATTAGAAAGAAAATAGAAAAAACAATTGGCAGAACAATTCGGGAATTTAAAGATTTTCTGCAGTTTTTAAATAATATAGAAATTAACAGAAGCAGTAAAAGAGAGGGGACAATGAAATGAAAAAGACTCCAATAGATAGTTAAAGTCGCTGAATGAAGAGCTGGAGTCCACAATATTCTGGAGTCAAAATCAAGCAGGGACGGGTCAATGGGATGGAGATTTAGAAATTTAAGTTTTGCCAGGATAAGAGAATAAAAATGAGAGTAATTTTCGCCGAATCCAAGGTCTTTTATGATTAAAAACCATGAGGCAGTGAAAAAGATGATAGATATGAAATTTACAGATATTTTTATTTTGGGAGCTTTATCTTTTATAATCAAAGCAACTATCAATACAGGCGCGATTACAGATACGAAGGGAGAACAGAGGAAATTGTGCTGAGTAAGATAAGGGTTTATTAATCCGCTTAACATGCTGACTGCAAAAAACGCCAACCATGGTAAAAGCTTATTTTTTTCATGAGAAGAACTAAACAGCGTTAAAAAAAATTCATATATTCCCCAAAGGGAAAAACAGAGGATAGTCATATCCCAGGAAACAATTGCCAGGAAGGCAAAAAAAGAAAGTAAGAGAAGCTTTATCCAACCGGGATATTTAAGGTAAAGATAGTAGCACAAAAAGGATATCAAGATAAGCGGAATAGCAAAATTCTCTCTAATGATATCCTGACCGGTAGCTCTTGCGATGGCTGCAGGCGTTACTGCAAAAATCAATCCACCAAGAAATGAAAATAATAGGGATGTATCAAGTAAAAGAAGCCATATGAAAATTATTCCAGAAGAAAGGCTTATCCATAATCTAAGCTGAAGTCTCAACCATTTTACAAAATCTGTATTGATATTATAGGTCAAGTTGTTAGGTTCAAAGGATAACTCTTTGTTAAACAACAAATTTTCTGTAAATTCCTTTATCCTGTATCCATAACCTAGAAAATATTCAAGGCTGATTGACATTTGTGCTGCTGCAGGAATGTCAGCTGTAGCAACCAGAGAAGAATCGTATTTTGGAATAGAGCCATTTTTTGCTATATCATAACTGTATGAGTACATCATTGCGCACTCCAAGGTAAAAGGCATAAAGTCAGGATATTTTACTGACTCTCTTGCGCAATCGTAAGTTCTGGTCAGGAATGCTAAGGATATTAAGATACAGAATACTATGAATATAATAAGATGTTTTAAAAAAGCATTCTGGCTCAGAAAAGAGTTCAGCAGGGTCATGAAATTTCTTTTCTCAAACGCGAAGAGATGATGCCTAGTTCTTCACGGTATTTTGCTACTGTTCTTCTTGCTACAGGTATCCCTTTATCATTTAGTTTTTTGGCAATATCATCATCTGATAAAGGGTGAATTTTATCTTCAGAATCAATAATATTTCTTATTTTCTCCATTACCCCTTTATTGGAAATCATATCGCCTTCGGATGATTGGAACCCGGCAGAAAAGAAATATTTAAGAGGGATTACTCCCTGGGGTGTTTTTATGAATTTATTTGACACAGCGCGGCTTACAGTAGTTTCATGTACGCTTATTTTGTCTGCTATTTGCTTCATTGTAAGAGGTTTAAGGAACTCATTGCCTCTTTCAAGGAAATCATACTGAGAATCTATAATTATTTCCGAGATTTTCTTTATTGTCTCTCTGCGCAGTTCGATGCTTTTGATAATATTATTCGCTGACTGAATTTTTTGTTTGATATAGTTTTTTGCCTCGGCGGAATAATCAGGGGAATAAAGCATTTCGATATATTTCTCAGATATTTTAAGTTTAGGCTGATACTCTTTTTCAATGACAATTACAAATTTGCCGTCCTCTTTTTCAATTCTGAGTTCCGGAATTACGAAAATGGATTCATCAGCATTGCTTAACTTCGCGTACGGGTAAGGATTAAGTTTTTTTATTTCAGATATTAGTTCTCTAACTATTTCGACGCTTTCTCCCAGTTTTCTTGCTATGGAGAGGTAATTAGTCAGCGCTATGTCCTCTAGGCACTCATTTATGAGCTTCTCTGTTATCTGATTTCTAAGACCTTTTCTGTCCAGCTGAAGAAGTATGCTTTCTCTTACATCTTTTGCTCCTACGCCAGGAGGCTCAAGGGTTTTAATGATATCAAGAGCTTTAATCATATCTTCAACACTGACGCCCGAAATAATAGCCAGATCCGCAAGGGAGCCTTTAAAAAATCCCTGTTCATCCAAACTTCCGACAACGGAATTACAGAGTTCAAAAAGTTTAGGAGAAAGTGATAAAAAATTCAATTGAGACTGTAACTCATTTTCAATCGTCTGATAATCAATGAGGGAGTTGAAAAAGTGACTTCGTTTCTCTTCGTCTACACTGTAGCTATTATTCCAGTTTCTGGTGATCATGCCTTCAAATGAATCAATATCATAATTCTGATCATCGCTCAAATCTTCAGCTTCGACCTTTCCCGTTTCCGCAAGTGAATTTTTATTATCATCAGCTGGGGGAATGAAATTTTCATCAAATCCATCCGAATCATAAGTTAAGTCGTCGGAATCAAGCAAAGCAGGATCTTCCTGTTCAAGTACAGGATTTACTTCCAGTTCATTATTTATTTTTGTCTGAAGCTCAAGAACCGGAGACATGAGTATATCAAGAGACTGGATTTGAGCAGCGCTCATGGTCTGCTCCTGCCTCAATGACTGGGTCTGATTTAAATTTAGTTTTTGCATTTATTTTTAAGAATTAAGCGAATCCTTTAATATATACTAAAATATGAAAATAAAATCCTATTATCTTCGTCAGGCAAATGCTTATTAATATTTTCTCTGACTCTCAATTTCCAGAAACAGAATAAATATATGAGCAAGGTTTTATCGATTTGGCCGATTCAGTAAGATCTTTTTGTGATATGCTATTTCCCATAGCGTTAACAAAGTAGGATCCGACTACAAATCCGTCTGCGACTGTTGTTACCTGCTCTGCCATTTCTCGTGTTGATATACCAAAACCAGCTATGACCGGCAGCTTAGAGATGGATTTGATTTCTCTGACTTTATTTTCAAAACCTTCAGGCAGTTCGCTTTTCATGCCTGTTGTTCCTTTTCTGCAAACATAATAAAGGAATCCGCCAGCTTGTTTTGTAATTTTGCTGATTCTCTTTTTGGGAGTTGATGGAGAAATAATAAAGATAAGTTCCAATCCGTTTTTGAAACATTTTTCATGAATATTCTTACTTTCTTCAAGAGGCATGTCAACTATCAATAAAGCATCTGCTCCAGCATTAGCAGCTTCTTTAAAGAATTCGTCACTTTTTTTAATAATAGGATTAAGATAAGAGAAAAGGACTATTGGGATTTCGTGATTTATTTCTCTGATCTTGCTGACTAAACTGAAGACATCTTCAGGTGTTGTCTTTCTTTCAAGGGCATCTTCCATGGCTTTCTGAATAACAGGTCCGTCTGCTATAGGATCAGAGAAAGGGATACCTATTTCAAGAATATCTGCTCCAGCCTCGATTATAGCAAGCGATGACTGAAGAGAATATTCAAGCCCTTTTTGCCCAGCAGTAAGATAAGCGACAAAAGCCTTATTGTTATTATGAAATGTCTTTTGAATTCTGTTCATAATTACAAATCATCCCTGTTTAAATCCTTTTCACCTCTTCCTGAGAGGCAGATTATTATAATTTCATTCTTTTGAAAATGTTTTCCTTCTCGCATTACCCATGCAAGGGCATGAGATGACTCAAGAGCCGGAATAATCCCTTCTGTTTTTGATAATAACTTAAAAGCTGCCAATGCTTCCTGATCATTTACAGAGGTATAGGTTGCTTTTTTTGTGTCATGCAGAAGAGCATGAATTGGACTCACGGAAGGATAATCCATGCCGGCGGAGATGGAATGGGTATCGGCAATTTGCCCTGAATCATCCTGAAGGATATAAGAATAAGTCCCATGGAGAACTCCGGGTGAACCTCCTGAAAATCTTGCAGCATGGTCTCCTAACATGGCTCCCCGTCCTCCTGCCTCGACTCCAATCAGGTTTACATCATCTTCAAGAAAACCCGAAAAGATTCCGATAGCATTGGAGCCTCCTCCTACGCATGCGACTACTTTGTCAGGGAGTCTTCCAAGATATTTTATGGATTGTTTTCTTGTTTCTTCTCCGATTACTTTCTGGAATAGGGCAACCATCTGAGGATAAGGATGAGGGCCGAGGGCTGAACCTAGGCAGTAGTGAGTATTTTCATAACTCTCTGCATAATCTCTAAGCGCTTCATTTACAGCTTCCTTTAAAGTCATTGAGCCTGCATTGACGCTTCTTACTTCTGCACCCAGCATCTTCATCTTACGAACATTGGGTTCCTGTCTTTTTATGTCACAGGCTCCCATGTAAACTACGCAGTCAAGTCCTAAGTAGGCACAGATTGTCGCCGTGGCAACACCATGCTGTCCGGCACCTGTTTCAGCAATAATCCTTTTTTTTCCTAATTCTTTAGCCAGCAGGCATTGACCTAAAGCATTATTTATTTTATGGGATCCTGTATGGAGCAGGTCTTCTCGTTTTAGAAAAACTCTTGGAGCATTTGCAGCTTGAGCGAATCTTTTAACTTCGGTGAGAGGTGTAGGTCTGCCGGCATATTCTTTTAACAAATTTCGGAATATTTTTTGAAAGGATTTGCTCTCTGCAATTTTGAGAGATTTTGCAAGTTCGGTCATAGGGGCAATGAGAAGTTCAGGAAGGAACATTCCTCCATATTTTCCAAAGTATCCATTATTTGAATGAAGAATAGAGCTTTTCATTTTATCCTTTGAAATGTTTTACTTGTTGTATAAATTCCTTAATTTTAAGCGGATCTTTAACTCCTGGTTCAGTTTCCACGCCGCTGGAAACATCCACAGCATATGGTTTGAGTGCTTTGAGTACTTCTGCCACATTGAAAGGATTAAGGCCGCCAGCCACGAAGTATCTAAAATCTAAAAGCGGACAAAAAAAATCAAGGTCAAATCTGACTCCGCTCCCTGGGTTTTGTCCGTCATAAAGCAGATAATCTTTATGAGGGTCAAGGCATTTTAGGATATCAGAAGGAATTGATTCAGGAATCCCTTTATCCGAGACTTTTACAGACAATATTTTAATTATATCTTCAGGTATTTCTGGTAATGCTTCAATCGCATTTTTTCCATGAAACTGAACATGGTTTATTCCAGTTTTCCTGCAGATTTTCTTTATATCAGATGCTTTATGATCAACAACTACAGCTACCGGGATTCCGCCATTGAACGATACGGCTTCCGTAATTTTTTTTGCAGAAGCAATATCAACGAATCTTTTTGAATTGGGATGAAAAACAAGTCCGATAAAATCAGCTCCTTCGCTAACTGCATAGATGGCGCTTTCGATAAATCGGATCCCGCATACCTTTATAAGAGTATCAGTTTTCATTTATGATATTATCTCCTTAATAATTTTTTCGGGATAGGAAGATGATGCAAGCATTTCTCCAATAAGAACAGCATCAAATCCGCACCCAAAAAGTGTCCGGGCTGCATCAATAGATGTAATACCGGATTCGGAAATTTTAATAATTCCTTTTGGAATATTACTGACCATTCTTACAGAGATTCCTGTATCAATTTTAAATGTCTCAAGGTTTCGGTTATTTATGCCGATTATATCAGCTCCAGCATCAAGCGCTATGTCCAGTTCCTGATAAGTATGAACTTCTACAATAGCATCCAGCCCCATGGACCATGCAAAATTAAGAAGAGTTCCGGTTTTATCTCTTCCGAGAGCTGCGACAATCAATAAAATACAATCAGCACCAGCTTCATATGATTCGATTATCTGCAGAGGATCAATGATGAAATCCTTTCTTAATATAGGTGTATCTTTAATTATCGGACTATGTTTCAGCGACCTGAGGTCATCCAGAGAGCCTCCGAAAAATTTATTGTCTGTAAGAATGGATATTGCGGCAGCGCCTCCTTCAACATACCTGGATGCTAATGAAGATGGATCTGGAATTTCAGCTATGTGAGGTTTGGACGGAGATCTGCGCTTTACTTCGGCAATGACACTTTTTTGATGCGACAGGAGTGTTGTTCTGAAAAGTTTTATTTTAGTAGAAGAGAATGCTCCTGTTAATACTCTGTTTTCAGTATCTAATATATTAGAATATAAACGAAGCAGTGATACCTCTTTTTCCTTTTCTACTAATATATTTTTAAGAATTTTATTCATCATTTTTACGACTGTTGATAAGTTGTTGATAACCTCTTAATAAACTGTTCAGCAGTACCGCTTGCTATGCAATTATGTGCAAAAATTAGACCGTCTTCGACATTTTTTACACTGCCGTAGAGCATCAGCATAAATGCTGCATTAAGCAATAATGAATCGGTAGTTGCAGAGGTTTTGCCTTTTAATGTATCCTTAAATATATTGACATTTAAGTCAACAGAGCCCCCTTTTAAATTATTAATGCTACTTTTTTTAAATCCATAATGATCAGGATTTATCCATGTTGATAACTTCTCAGTATCTGAAATGAATATGGCTCTGGATGTTCCGCATGTTGTCAGTTCATCAGTTCCGCATCCATGGTATATAATAGCTTTGCGAACCTTGAACATTAAAAGCACATCTGCCATTACATCAAGAAGGTCTTCTTTAAAAACGCCAATCATCATATATTTAGCTGAAGCTGGATTGAGAAGTGGACCAATAATATTAAAGCATGTAGGGATACCTAAAGCTCTTCTTACAGGAGCTATCTTTGCCATGGCAGGATGATAATTAGGTGCATAAAGAAAAGCAAAGTTATCTCTGTCTATGGATTCAGAGGCCTGATCAGGAGTTTTATTGATATCAATTTTGAGTCCTTCTATAAAATCAGCAGATCCGCAGAGTGATGAAACAGCTCTGTTTCCATGCTTTGCTATTTTGATTCCGCATGATGCGGCAATGAGTGCTGAAGCTGTTGAAATATTAAAAGTATGCATGCCGTCTCCGCCAGTTCCCACAATGTCCATGACATCATGATTTGTTTTGACTTTAATCATCTGTGACTTCATGACATTTGCGATACCATATATTTCTTCAGCTGTCTCTCCTTTTGCACTCAAGAGAACAAGGAAAGCCGATGCTTTTATTGAATCATCGGAATTGATAATATAATGCAGGGCATCCTCACATTCGGAGGAAGTAAGATTTTCGCGCCTGATAAGCCTTTGAAGTGTTTTTCTCATTATCAGCTTTGAATATGAATGAAATTTCTAATTAGCGTCTTTCCTTCAGGTGTCAACATTGATTCAGGATGAAACTGTACGCCATATGAAAGTGTGTCTTTAATTCTGATTCCCATGATTAAGCCATCTTTAGTTTCCGCTTCCACAACAATAGTATCAGGTAAAGTATCGCGGTCTATAATAAGAGAATGGTAGCGGCCGGCTCTGAAAGGATTTGGCATATCATTGTAAAGATTGCAATTATTGTAAAAGACAAGTGATTCTTTGCCATGCATTATCTCAGGAGCTCCTATGACATTGCCTTTTTCTGCAATCCCCATTGCCTGATGTCCAAGACAGACTCCGAGTATAGGAAATTTATTCTTAAATGCTTTTATTACATCTACACAGATTCCAGCATTTTCGGGTCGCCCAGGACCGGGCGATAATATGATAGAAGATATATCCATGCGATCAATTTCACTGATAGTGATCATATCGTTCCTTATCACCTTGACATCGGTACAACTTTCCGCGAAATACTGATAGAGATTGTAGGTAAAACTGTCATAATTGTCTATTATGAGAATCATATCAGAGTCCTCCTTGCGCAAGGTCTATTCCATTAAGAATTGCACTGGCTTTAGATCTAGTCTCTTCTGTTTCAGCTTCTGGATCAGAGTCATATACTACGCCGCAGCCTGCCTGGATTGTGGCTATGTTGTCTTTGATTATAGCCATCCGGATGGCTATGCAGCTTTCGAGATTCCCATCATTATCTATGAAACATACAGCGCCTCCATAAAGGGAACGCCTGCATGGCTCCAGTTCATCTATAATTTCCATGGCTCTAATTTTAGGCGCCCCGCTTAAAGTTCCAGCGGGGAAAACCGCTTTTAGTCCATCCAGGGCATCTTTGTTTTCAGAGAGTTTGCCTTCCACAACTGATGTAATATGCATGACCTTGGTCAAATGTTGGATGCCCTTAAATTTTTTTATAGTAACTGTTCCAGGTACACTTACAGAACCTATGTCATTCCTGGCAAGGTCAACAAGCATTACATGTTCGGCAACTTCTTTTTTATCTGTAAGCAAATCCTCTGCAATGACTCTGTCCTCATTAGAAGTTGCTCCCCTTTTCCTTGTTCCGGCAATAGGATGCGTTTCAATTATTCCATTTTTGATGGATGCAAGTCTTTCTGGAGAGGATCCTGCAATGAAAGTTCCTTTATATTCCATATAGAACATATACGGGGAAGGATTAGATAACCTTAATGCTCTATAGACCTGAAATGGAGAAACAGATATATTTTTTTGAAATTGCCTGGATAAAACTATCTGAAAAGCATCTCCATTTTTAATAAATTCTTTTGCTTTTAGGACAAGCTGTTTAAATTTGGCATCATCAATATTTGTAGTTGCCTGACTTAGTTTACTTCTGTCATAATTATGGTTATAAAGAGTCGCATTAGTAATATGAAAAGAAGTTATTCTATGGAGCAGCTTTTCAATTTTACTATTAGCTGCATGAAAAGCAGATTCTGGAATATCATCAACTTCAGAGATAGTTGAAAGTGTTATTTTCCCTGATTGGTGATCAAAAGTTATCACTGTGTCATAGAATCTGAAAAATATTTCAGGCAGATCTGATGTTTTCTTATGTGAATCAGGAATTTTCTCAAAGAACCTTACAGCATCATATGTGATAAAACCTGTCACACCTCCAAGCATGTGTGGTTCATCATGGGATATAAAACATTTATGCTTGTTTAAGAGTGCTCTTAGTTCATCAAACTTTTTATCTGCACTGTATTTTCTTTCTTGAACAGATGGAACTTCGAATTCACCTGATGGATCAATAAATATATGAGAAAACCTTCCTTTTTTCTGATCGAAAAGAGCTGACTCTAGAATTGTGCCGTTTTTAGTCAGTTCTCCAAGAGCTTCAAATGCCTGGATTGGTGTCAGCCTGTCTGAAGGAAATTCACGGAACACGCTTATTCTTTTATGTGTTTTTGAAAGTTCGCAAAAAGTTTTTATATCAAGAGCTGAAAACATAATACATTACGATTGATTGTTGGTATTTGCTGATTCAGAAAACTGCAATATGGCGTTTTTAAGCTCAGAAGAAACTTCTTTAAGGCAATTCGAACCTCTTGTTATTTTGGCGATACTTGTGCCTAATTTCCTGGCAATTTCCCTTTGAGAATTTTCACCTTTTAAAAGTTCAAAAACAATTTCAAGCCTTTGTCCGATATCTTTTCTTTCCTCCTGTGTCAGGAATAGATCAAAATACTCATCCTTTATCCTGCTATTATTTAACATGGAGCTAAGTTTTATAAATTTTCTGTACGAAAAATTGTTCATCAATAATATTTTCTCCTTGTACTCGTGTAATGGTACAACAATACACTAAACAGTCAATAGCGCAAATTATAAATTTCTTAACAAAGATGTATTGGAATATTACAAAAATGTTCTTGCGCATTACGCATATATATCATGGATTGAGCACAAAATAAGGTTCCTGAAGGTTTGGCATTATATATGCTTAATAGAGTGAAATTGTTCAGAAAAACCTTTAAAAATAACAAAAGGAGTGAATTGTGAGAAATAAATTAACAATCGGAATGACTGCTTTGGGTGCTGTCATGATAAGCGGGAATGCCTTTGCTGATGCGGAAACAATTGTTGCGGCAGTGGAACCAATTATAAATGGAGCAGACACATCATGGCTTATGATTAGTTCTGCTTTAGTAATGCTTATGACACCTGGGCTTGCTTTTTTCTATGGAGGTCTTGTTAGAAGAAAAAATGTCCTTTCAGTCCTTATGCAGTGCATGTTTATCCTATGCCTCGTAACAATACAATGGGTTGTCGTGGGATACAGTCTGGCGTTTGGACCGGATATTAAAGGAATTATTGGGGATCTGTCATGGATAGGATTATCTGGAGTAGGACTTATTCCTCACAGTGTTTATGCCACTACGGTACCTCATCAGGTTTTTATGATATTTCAGGCCATGTTTGCTGTTATTACTCCTGCTCTTATAATAGGAGCATTTGCAGAGAGAGTAAAGTTTATTCCTTTCTGTATTTTTACTCTTCTATGGTCTACTTTTGTTTATGATCCTGTTGCTCATTGGGTTTGGGCAGATGGCGGGATTCTTGGTACATTCGGCGGAATGGGAGCACTTGATTTTGCGGGGGGAGCAGTAGTTCACATCAATGCGGGGATGGCTGCCCTGGCCGGGGCTCTTTTCCTTGGAAAGAGACTTGGGTATCCTAACAAGATGTCGCCCCCTCATAATCTCCCATTTGCAGTGCTGGGAGCCGGGCTGCTTTGGTTTGGCTGGTTCGGGTTCAATGCTGGAAGCGCTTTAGCTGCAAACGGCATTGCAGTAAATGCATTTGTTGCTACACATATTGCAAGTGCCGCTGCTGGACTTACATGGGGAATACTTGACATTTTTCATAATAAGAAATCAACTCTTCTTGGAATAATTACCGGAGCTGTAGCAGGGCTTGTTGCAATTACCCCTGCAGCGGGTTTCGTTACTCCCATGGCTTCAATAATAATAGGATTAGGAGCAGGGGGAATATGCTATCTTTCGGTAACATTTATGAAGACAAAGCTTGGATATGATGACTCTCTTGATGCGTTTGGAGTCCATGGGGTAGGAGGAATATGGGGAGCCATCGCAACAGGTCTTTTTGCAACGACAACAGTAAATCCCGGAGGAGCAGATGGACTTTTTTATGGAAATCCAGGATTGCTTCTTATTCAGCTCAAAGCTATAGGAATAACAATTATTTATTCATTCATTGTTACTTCGATTCTATTTTGGGTTGTTGACAAAGTCTTTGGTCTGAGAGCTGATGAACATGCCGAAAGAGTCGGGCTTGACTTGACAGAACACAGGGAAGCAGCATACACAACATTGGAATAAAAAAGGTACAATCTGATGAAATATTTAATTGCTATTATTCAACCGGACAGAATGGAAGATGTCTTAAATGAATTGGACAAAAGCCTGATACATTATGCTACAGTGACCCATGTTTTGGGAAGAGGAAGGCAAAAGGGTATAGCAGCAGTTTACAGAAGCCATAAGGAAGTTGGAAATCTCCTTAGGAAAACAAAAATTGAAATTGCGCTGCCTGATGATGAAATTCAAGCGGCTTGTGAAGCAATAACAAGAGTGGCACGAACGGGAAATATAGGAGACGGAAAGCTCTTTATTTTGGATCTGGAAGAATCCATTAGAATAAGAACTTCAGAAAAAACATGGTAATCATTCAATAAACAAATTGATCATTAAAAAATGCGGGTTTTGAAAACCCGCACTTTAGATTGAGGTTTAATCTATATATTTAAATCCTGCAGTGAAGTGGCGAAGTATGGGCGGTTCATATACAAAAGTCATGCCTTTTATCTTTTTTGTATCTTTTATGAGTTCCACAAAAGTATCAACAATGTAATCCATATGGTCGTTAGTATAGACTCTTCTTGGAATTGTCAGGCGGAGAAGTTCAAAATCTGAATTTTTCTGTTTGCCCGTCTTTGGGTCTCTTCCCAATAGAAGCGAACCGATTTCCACTCCACGAATTCCACCTTCTATGTAGAGCTGATTAGCCATGGCATGAGCAGGAAACTGTTCTCCTGGAATATGAGGAAGAAGTCTTTTTGCATCAACAAATACAGCATGCCCTCCAGTCGGGTTCTGGATTGGAACTCCAACTTCCATGAGTCTGTCGCCAAGATATTTTACCTGCCCTATCCTGTAAGTGAGATATTCTTCGGACATTCCTTCTTCCAGACCTATGGCAAGTGCCTCCATATCACGCCCGGCAAGTCCGCCGTAGGTAACAAAGCCTTCAAAAGGTATACATCTTATCTGAATGGCTTTAAATATATCGTTGCGTTCTTTTACGCAGCAAAGTCCTCCAATGTTGACAAGAGCATCTTTCTTTGCAGACATCGTCAAAATATCGGCATATTTGTAAATTTCCTTTATAATATCAGGGATGGTCCACTCTTTGTAGGTATCTTCTCTCTGTTTTATAAACCAGGCGTTTTCGCAATATCGGGCTGAGTCTATTACTACGGGAATATCATATTTGTCAGCGATTTGTTTTGTTGCTTTGATGTTTTCCAGAGAAACAGGTTGTCCTCCTACACTGTTGCAGGTAATTGTTGCTATAATAGCTACAACATTGTCAGCCCCATACTCATTAATTGAGTTTTCAAGTTTTTCGAGGTCAAAATTTCCTTTGAAAGGATGAAAGGTACTTGTATCGACAGCTATTCTGGAAAATGCGTTCACGGCTTGGGCTCCGCTTAATTCAACATGAGCAGCCGTGGTATCAAAGTGGTAATTAGAAATAAAGACCGGATTTGTAACCTTTTTAACTTCTTTTCTGCGATCCATCAGCGCAGGGAAAAGAATTTGTTCAGCCCCGCGCCCCTGATGTGTCGGTAAAACATATTTATATGAAAATATCTTTTGAACAGTGCTTTCCAGATTGTAAAAGCTGCGGCTTCCTGCGTAGGCTTCATCTCCAAGCATTATACCTGCCCACTGTTTGTCGCTCATAGCTCCTGTACCTGAGTCCGTAAGCAGGTCTATATAGACATCTTCGCTTCTAAGCCTGAATGGATTATTCCCCGCTTCTGCCATCGCTCTTATGCGATATTCTCTTGTTGTTTGTTTAATTGTTTCAACCATTTTTATTCTGAATGGTTCCGGTATTCTTTTTGCCATAATAATGACCTCTCTATCAATAATTAATGGAAAAATATTTCAATTGCGATAACTCCAAGTCCGATCATAAACGCCAAAGCCAGTAAAAACTGATTTCTTAAAATTTTCATTGAAAACTCATGCCCGGCTTTGATTAGAATGCGCATTATAATGATTGGAATAAGAGCAAATAAAATTGTTGCTCCTAGTCCGGCATAACTCAAAGTAATTATGAATATATTAGGAAAAAGAAGAACTATCATCAATGGAATTATGAAAGTCAAGATTATCGGAATTATAAAATGCGTTGAAATATTTGTATCCTTATGACCAAAAAAATCCTGAGTAAAATGGTAAAGGGAAATAGATGTTCCCAGGAATGAAGTTGTTACCGAAATTGTAGCAACAAAATCAATAGAGTTTCTTATTAAAAGATTTTTTGTATTTACTGAAAGCAGATTAAGAAGATCCCCTACATTGGCTGATTTCCCTTCTGAAATGAGGATCTCGAAACTATTTGGACCATGAGATGGAATATTCCCAATAATAGCTGTAACCCATAAAATATAAAGAATGAGAGGAATCAAGCTTCCGATTATAACTACTTTCTTCAAGGCTTTATGGTCATAATCCAGATATGATCGGATAGTAGGAATTATATTATGAAGAATAAAAGCTGTGACAATAGCAGGAAAAGATGAAATAATAGAAGTAACAGTTCCTGAAGGGGTCAGGTTAACAATTTTTAAAGCAGAAAACAGAATGATAATAACTAGTAAAAAAGCAAGCAGCTTTAAACTAAGCAGAACTCTATTTACATAATCAACTGTTTTTGTTCCAATGATTACGCATATACCAAAAATAATTACAAAAACTGTTGAAGTAAAACCTTCAGGAATAGAGAGAATACTATTAAAAGTAGATCCTGCTGCTGATATGTACGCCATGGCAATAGAGGACAAAGTAATCCAGAAAACGATTATCATAAAACCTTTGCCTTTTCTTCCAAGGAATTTTCTTGCTATTGAGGCAAAGCTGGCGTTTCCTGTGAAGGTATCATTTGCTTCGCAAAGCATTAAGGCCGTATAAAGCATAAGCGCCCAGACAAAAATTAAAATTATGCTTCCTACATAAACTCCCACATGAGCTATTAGAATAGGCAATGCAAGAACTCCAGCGCCAATTTCTGTTCCCATTATCATAAAAACGCTGCCAATCTGCCGATTTAATAATGAAGACTTGGCCATTTTGCCCAATTCCTTTTTTTGTTGAAATTTATAGTATATGCCGATATCCATTCATTTGAAAATGAAATAACAATATGTGTTATTTATATTTTCCTGTAAATGAAGTCAGCTTTAATGGTATGAGACTGTAGGCTTTCCTCTGTTGTAACCCCTGTTAGAAGAAGTCCTGAAGTAAATCCCATTTTTACAGCTCCCATGATATCTGATTTAATCGAATCTCCCAGAACAAAAATTTTCTTATGGTCTTTTTCATCTGAAAGCAATTTTCTTCTTTTTAGAGCTTCAATAGTATGTAAATATATTATTTCATGCGGCTTGCCTAAATATACAGGTTCTTTTTCTATCCCGTACTCTCTAAGAATATGGCAAATAAACCGTCCGATTCCACCGGCGCCAATATGAATATTATTTTCAATTCCTGAACGCCAGAATGAGTCTGGATTAGGAACGATAAGCAAAGCCTGTCGGTTTTTTATGAAGAAATTGATTGCTGTAACTATATAAGATTCCCAGTCATAGTTGAGCTCTCCTACAATCACACCATAGCATTCGTCCACTTCTCGAATGTCTCTTGTTATTACTATTCCATGCTGTTCAGCGTAATTAGGAGTGCCGAAAGTCCCAAGCATAAGAAATTTCTTTCCTTTTAACTGAAAGTGTTCTGCTACATATTTAATGGCATCTCCGCAGGAAATTATTTCATCTGGAGTAATATTCATCCCTGTTTTTTTAAGGAGTGCTCTTTTTTCAGAAGTGCTTCTGATTGAATCATTGGTAAGGAGCAAGAATGGAAAATTAGTATTTTTCAGAAATGAAATGAATTTGTCAGAGTTCGGAATTGGTACATTGCCCAGAAGAAGAGTGCCATCTATATCGAGTAAAGCGGCCGAATAATTAGAATGATTCTGTTTCCACCAATCCAAAAAGCTTTCTAAAATTTTCATATTTTTAAAAATTTTATTCAGAAAGATCTTTATTAAGCCAGGCAGGAACCTGGTTTCCTTCCCATGTTTTGGGAGTTGCCTGTGAAGGTTGATCAGAGGTTGTTCCCGGAATGCTGATTTGCTGCGATGGTTGTGGGGCAGTAGATGGAAGAGTTTGCGTTTCACCTTGCTTTTGAGGCAGACTTGGTGATTGGATTTGTGCGGAAACAGAAGTATCGGTTTGTATTTGGGATGGTATTTGCGGTATGATTATCTTTTCTGGCGGGAGAGGTTCTGTCTGTATATTTATCGGCATCAGCTGAGGTACTCTACTTGTATCAGCCTGAAGTTGAGCTTGAATATCAGGGATATTTATTTTTGATTCCGGCAATGCGGCAGGTTCAACTAAAGGTGGAAGCACAAAGCCTCCATTATCTGCTGAAGCTTCATTAAGCTGGGTTCTTGGCTGGTCTCTAAGTTGCAATGGTACCTCAACTCCTGGTGCAACCTCAGGCTTATAAGCATAAGCAGATGATTCAACTTTGCCTCCTCCAATCCAGATCGGAAAATCCCAGAAAGCTTTCTTAATAACCCATGGGAACCCTCCGAAAAGAACTCCAAAGGGTTTTGTGCAGCACTCAAGAACGAAGACTCCGGTATTATCGCTGGGGTTATTATAGTTCATTATCCTTTGAGGCTCTGAAATAATAGCTGCCAAAAGAACTCCAAGAAGAACATAGCCGAAACAATCCCCTACAAAAGCAGGATTTTCTACAAAACTTCCTTCCCCTTCAAATCCGTTAAACTTTACCTTGTCTATTGAGTCATAATACCAGCAATAGGCTCTGAAAGGAGCCGTAACGACTATTAATGAAACCAATATTACAGAGATAAGATTCTTTTTTGACATGAGTATAAAGTGAATACAGATAAAACAACTGCAATTGAGTATAACGGAATTTTTCAGCTGCGCAAAGCAGTTGTCACGAATTATTCAAAGAGTTTTCAATACTTGTTAAAAAAGGTTTTCTCAGGATTCCCTTTTCAGTAATAATTCCGGATATCAGATCATTGGGAACTACATCAAATGCCGGATTATACACATTTACTTTTTCCGGTGCTGAATATTTGTTGTTTATTTTCCTTATTTCATCGCCGTTACGCTGTTCAATGGGTATGGCTGAACCTTCTTTTGTTTTCATGTCAATAGTTGAACTTGGAGCGGCTATGTAAAAAGGAATGTCATGATATTTAGCCAGAATAGCTACGCCGTATGTTCCTATTTTATTGGCGGAATCTCCATTGGCCGCAATTCTGTCCGCGCCTGTTATCACCAGATTAATTTTTTTTTCTTTCATTACCTGCGCTGCCATGTTGTCGCAAATAGTAGTAACATCGATTCCTGCTCTGTGGAGTTCCCAAGCTGTTAAACGAGACCCTTGAAGAAGTGGTCTTGTCTCATCAGAATAAACTTTTACTTTTAAACCTTTTTCATGTGCGAGATATATCGGGGAAAGGGCTGTTCCAAAATCACCAGTCGCAAGTGCTCCTGCGTTGCAATGAGTAAGGATTCCAAAGCCGTCTTTTATAAGTGAAAGACCATGTTCTCCGATAGAACGGCACATTTGAATGTCTTCTTCAAGGATAGATATACCTTCGTTTACAAGAATAAGTTTTAGTCTTTTTATATTTTCTTCTGAAGACTCTAAAATTTTACTGACGCATCTGTTTAAGGCCCAGAAAAGATTTACAGCCGTAGGCCTTGAAGAGGAAAAGTAATCGGAAGTTCTCTTGAGTTCAGCTACGAAATCTTTTCTGTTAGAAGCTTTGCTATTCTGAAGCACAGCTCCCAGTCCTAAAGCCGCGGCGCATCCAATTGCAGGCGCTCCCCTTACAACCAACCTTTTGATAGCATCGTATATCTCTTCTGCCTGGTCTGTTTCAATATAAGTTAGTTCATTAGGAAGCCTTGTCTGATCAATCATTCTTAATTTGCCCGGCACAAGACTTCCTTTTTCTCCTGTCTCTTTCCATCTTACTGTATCAATCATAATAGTCCTTTATCTAAATGCTATTACAGTGTATATTCTTTACGAAATGAATAACCATAAATGTAATATACTCCCAAATGAAAATATCTGTACTTAATATCGGCAATGAACTTTTAAAAGGCTCTACTGCAAATACAAACCTAGCATCCATAGGGCAAGAACTTCTTAAACTCGGAGTTCCGCCTATTATTCAAATGACTGTCAACGACGACCCAAATGACATGAAGGAAGCAATTGCATATCTTGAAAAGCGTTCCGATGTGATTATTTCTACAGGAGGACTGGGTCCAACTACCGATGATATTACTGTCGAGATATTTGCAGACTACTTTGGTCTTAAGCTCTATACAGATGAAAAAGTTATAGAGCATATTCATAACATTATGGGAAAAGATAAGATTCTTTCTGTACATAACAAGAAACAGGCTATAGTTCCTGTAGGTTCAACCATATTGGAAAATAGAAATGGCACTGCCCCGGGAATTTCTTTTGAAGCTAATGGTAAATTGATATTTCTTCTGCCAGGGCCTCCTTCTGAACTCATTCCTTTGTTTAAAGAAAATGTTCTTACTTCTATCAGGTCAAGATTGAAAGAAAAAGTTTATTTTGAATCTCTTTATACTGTCGGGATAGCTGAATCCGAACTTCAGAGAATTGTTTCGGAAAATATTAAGGAAAATCAAAAACTTTATATAGCTTACAGAGCTGAACCGGGGGGATGCGAGCTTACATTTAGTTCTCCTATGGAAATATTGGTTTCAGAAGCAATAACAAAAATACGCAGCGTATTGGGATTATCTATACTAGATTATGGATGTAAAAATATTGCTGAAGAAATTATCAAACTTCTTGCAGAAAGAAAAATGACACTGAGTCTTGCAGAATCCTGCACAGGAGGGATGATTGCATCTAAGATTGTCGATGTTCCTGGCTCATCAAAAGTTTTTAAAGGCTCTGTCACTGCATATTTGAATGAAATAAAAATGCATTTGCTGAAAGTAAAAGAAAACACTCTGCTTAAATATGGCGCTGTTAGCGAAGAATGCGCTAAAGAAATGGCAGAAGGCTGCGCTAACTTGTTTAATACCGATATTGCACTTTCGGCAACAGGGATAGCCGGCCCAGATGGGGGAACAAGCTCAAAACCTGTCGGAACAGTTTTTATCAGCGTAACATTTCATAACAGGACATTAACGAAAAAATTCCTTATTAAAGGAGACAGAAGCAGAATCCGTATCAGAAGTACAGCGTTTGCTTTGAATCTCTTAAGAAATGTTTTGCTGGAAATAAGTTAGTATTGCTAATCAATTTCCAATATATTGGGATATTTAGTTAGATTCTCAGCACCGTTTTTTGTTACAACTATTAGATCCTCAAGGCGTACTCCGCCCCATTCAGGATAATAAATGCCTGGTTCAATAGTTATTACATTTCCGGTTTCCAGAGGGATAGTTGCAAGAGCATTTACTCTAGGATTTTCATGTATCTCAAGCCCGACTCCATGACCCAACCCATGGAAAAAACCAAAATATTTCCCATGGGAATCTCTGCCTGTTTTGAACCCCTTTTTAACTAGATCTTCAGTCGCTTCGCTGTGCAATACTGACGGGATAGCTCCAGGTTTGATTTTTGAAATAGCGTTGTCTCTAGCAAGCTTTATTGCATCATAAGCTTGTTTTAAATGCTTTTGAACTTTTCCTTTAACAAAGGTTCTTGTTATATCTCCCCAATATCCTGTAGACTCGAGTCTTGGAAAAATATCAATAATTATAGGCAAATTGGCTTTTATGATTCCTGAACCGGTATTGTGGGGAATAGCGCATTGAAGACCGGAAGAAGCAATCGTCCCATGCGTATGAGCGCCATTTCTGACTATTTCTAAATTTATTTCATTTTTAAGAAACTCTGAAGTCAAAGGTTTTTTATCGTAAACAAGCTCAAGTTTATTGTTGACAGAAGAATAGGCTAAGATAGTTTCTGCTCTTGACATAGCTTTTTCAGCGACAGCAAGGGCTTTGGAGATTTCTTTAATCTCCTTTTTGTTTTTATAATTGCGTTTAGGGAAAAATTCTTCTTTGCATATGGAGAGTGAATTTTTGAAAATTTTAGAGTAAAGCACAGGAAAATTATAAGGGACTATCCACTTGTCTTGTTTGTATTGAAGGATTATTTCCCTGAATAGTGAATTTACAGATTTATCATTTGTTTCTGAAAGGAAATCTTCACGATTAATTATATTAATTTCTTTATTGGCTTCACAGGATGCTCTTTCAAGTTCAAGAGAAGAAAGAACGATATATTTTTTCCTGTTAACTTCGAAGTAAAGAAAGGCATCGTGGCTCATAAATCCTGAGGCATAAAGAATATCAGGATTGGTAAGTGAATCAGCAAAAATAATTTTCCCAGTTGATTTTCGAGTCATTAAATAAGTGGTTTAAATAATTTTAGTATTTTCAGGGCTTTACGAAATCCTGTCTTTTAACTTTTTAATACAGTTACTTATTTTAGGAAAAGTCTGACAAATATCAACTTCAAATAAACAGTTTATCTTTTCAGGATTGTCAGCTTTGAGCATATTGATATAATAAATTGATAAATAAAACTTCAAAAATAATAAAGCCTAGTTATGATAAATAGAATTATTGCGTTTTTCATAACTTTATTCCTCGTTTTATCGATATCAACATATGCTGAAAAGAGTGCTCCTGATGAGGCAATTGACAAACTTCAAAAAGCCGGAATCAGCGCTGACAATGAAGGTTTGCTTATTCTTAAAAGATATTCTTACTATTTTTCAGAAATTAGAAAAGGCAATGCCTTTGGGCATACTTCTTTAACAGGCTATAAAAAAGCTCCGCCAATTTACGATTATATTGCATTCTCAGTCGTAGGATATAAAGGAACAATTAATAAGATTGTCGAAAATACTATTGCAGGAAAAGATGCTTTTGAAGGAATAACAGGTTTGTTTGAAAGAGCCTACAAATCAGATACTGAACCCCAAATAGATTCATATTTAATATATCTTCCCACGAGTTATGATAAAGAAAAGCAATATCCTCTGGTCATCTTTTTGCATGGATCATGCGAAAATGTTTATATGCCAATTACTGCTACAGGCCATCAACCGTTCATTGAAGCTTGTGAAAATCAGAGATTTATTCTTATAGCTCCAAACGGAAAATGCCATTATGACAGCACAAAACCAAAAGACGGATTATCAGACTATATGGGCATCGGAGAAGATGATATTTTGAATGTGATAAAAAATGTAAGAGGATGTTACAATATTAATGAAAAACAGATATATCTGACAGGATGCTCTTTGGGAGGGTTCGGCTCATGGTATATCGGCAGCCGTCATACCGACATTTTCGCAGCAATAGCGCCTTGCTGTGGAATAGGAATGGGTATTAAGGATGATGAAATTGATCTTCCTTCTATAGATGTAAATAAACTCAAGAATACTCCGGTTTATGTCTTTCACGGCAATATCGATCCGATAGTGCCAGTGACAGATTCCAGACAGATGGTTCAAAAATTAAAAGAAATTGGAGCTGATGTTACTTATGAAGAATTCCCTGGTGTTGGACATAATGCATGGGATTATGCGTATAACAATGACAGGCTCCTGCAGTGGTTCTTGAAAAACTCAAAAGAATAAAATTCCTTCATGTCAAAAGAAAGGTTAGCGCTTTTTTTCATAGAGTGTAAAGAATGGAGGAACAGGGCAGTCTAACATTGAGCCTATTGCCCTTAAAAGTTCAGCTTCTTCAATTTTTATCTCATTGTCAGCAATAATGCATGAAATACAGCCTTCAAAAATAAGCTTTTTAACCATTGGAGAGGCAAGTGCTAGTTCATTGAGAGAGTTGTCTAAAATAGTTAAATTGCATTCTTCAGAGGGTCTGATTGTCAGGTTCCCGACACTTAATTTTTCAGAAGCTTTTTCGAATATTTCATTAGCAGCATCAGCGGTAACAGCATTCCAGTAAGCTAAACAGGAAAGAAGTTCCTCGCACCTAGGTATCAAAAGGGTAATATCTTTATATTTGACGAGTGCTATCTTTGTTTTATTAAATATAGGATCAAGATTTTTTGTTAGGATTTTTCCCACGCAATATTCAAATAGAGAAATCTTATTGTCTGCTTTTATAAGGAAATCAAGATTGTTCCTGAAGTCTTTATACTGAGGAACAGTCAGAGTTTTCAGAAGTGGCAGAGCCATATCAAGAATGGGCAGCCTGAAACCAAGCCATATTTTGGAAATTGGTTCATATAGCTTAAAAGTCTGATCATACATATGGCCTTCCAATCTGTTTTTCAATCCTAAAAGTTGAAAGTTTCTGATGGTAGCGTCATCCTCAAGGAGCATTGCATATATCACTGATATTGCTCCATAGGAGTCATACAAGGCTTCTTTTATCTCTTCAGGTATTCCGGAATGAATGGAAGAAGCATATAAAAGATTTTCCTGTGTAAGAGTGCCGACTTTTCTAATTACTTCAGTAGGATTTACAGCTATTCTTATATCCTTATCAGATATTTTTGAAAAAGTTGAAATTAAAGAATCCTGAGAAACTCTTTCGAAAGGGATCTCCTTTGACGCTAAAGATATGCCTGTAATTCTATTAATCCTTTCTTCTATAGGTGGATGAGTTGCAAAAAGAGAGCCCCAGAAATTGTGTATACCATTGGCGAAAAACATATGGCTTACCTCCTGCGCGTTTGAGGAAAGAACTTTGGAACCCATTGAATGCGACGAGATCTTTTTAAGCGCTCCGGCTATTCCGTCAGGATTTCGTGTAAATTGAACGGATGAAGCATCAGCAAGAAATTCTCTCTGTCTTGAAACTGCTGATTTAATAATGTTTCCAAAAAATACTCCAATATAACCGACTACCCATATAAGCAGACCAAGCAGAGGAAGTGGAGTTCCGCCCTTTTTTTTACCTGAGGAAGAAGAATTTCTTGTAGAACGCATAATCCAGTAACCCATCATAGCTATTATCAAAATGCCATTAAGCACGCCGATAAGTTTGATATTTAAGCGCATATCTCCATTTAAAATATGGCTGAATTCATGCGCTATAACCCCCTGCAGTTCGTCACGCTTAAGCTTTTTTATACAGCCTCTGGTTACCCCAATTACAGCATGATCATGTGAAAAACCTGCCGCAAAGGCGTTGATACTTGCTTCATTATTCATTATATAGACAGGTGGAACCGGCAGTCCTGATGCGATAGCCATTTCCTCTACAATATTGAGTATTTTCCGTTCATCAGAATCATTCGTGCCATGAGAAATCTGAATTCCTCCAAGCATCGTGGCTACAGAGCTTCCTCCTCCTGAAGAAAGCTGTATTATTTTATAAATAGTTCCGGTTATAACAATAAGTAAAGTCGCCCCGGCAACTGCCAAAAAAAGCTCAATATTCCACATTCTTTGAGGTCTGAATGGTTTTTCGCCAACAAGTCCTGAATATTCTCCAAGGAACACTGCCGCAAAAACTACATATATTGCTCCAATAATTAATATTACAGTAATAATATAATAGATAATCAGGAGAACTGTATTACGTCTTGCTCTGTCCTGGTGGGCAAAAAAATCCATATAGTTGCTTCAATTGTTAGGCTGTTGACAGCAGATATTTAATTTAGAACTTTACTTTGACGGTTTCTCTCTCTGTTTCGTTTTTGATTTCAAATAGAACAGCTTCCTTGAAACCGAATGGTTTTGCTATAAGAAGACTTGGGAATGTTTCACATGTTGTATTATACTGCATCACAGCATCATTATACGCCTGTCTTGCGAATGAGACTTTATTTTCAGTAGATGAAAGTTCTTCCATAAGCTGAGAAACGGTTTGGTTCGCTTTTAAATCTGGATATTGCTCGAAAGTCGCTATTAGCCTTCCCATCGCGCCGGAAAGGATTCCTTCAGAACCAATAAGCTCTTTCATCTTTCCCTGATCTGCTGGATTTGATGCTGCTGAATTGCACGCGGCAGAGGCCTGATTCCTGGCTTTGATTACATTTTCAAGTGTTTCTTTTTCATGTTTAAGGTAGGCTTTGGCAGATTCTACAAGGTTAGGAATAAGATCGTAACGACGCTTTAGCTGTACATCTATCTGCGCAAAAGCATTTTTCCATCTATTTCTCAGGACAACCAATTTATTGTAAATTCCGATGAAAATGAATACGAGAATTACAATGATTGCCAATATTATTAGTAATGTTAACATTTATTTCCCCCTTATTTAATTGTTATTAATTCTTATTTTAATAAATAGCCGATTATTTTAAAACAGGCAATACTTGCTTATTAATAAAAATATTTACGTTATCTGCTGCAAGGTAAGTAAATTCTTTTCCTTTAATTTCATGATTAACGTTTCATTGAATGAGATGCCTAATCCCGGCATACTGCATGGAAGCCTAAAACCATCAAGAAAAGGAATTTTGCCATTAAAATGTTCTTCCATGTCCAGATCAGTATCGAGGTCTTTAAGGATTAAATTTTGTAAATCATTAGAAAAATGTATGCCTGCTGCCATTCCCAGAGAGCCTTCAAGCATCGCCCCAACCATAAGTTTGAGTCCATGTTTGACCGCAAGAGAAGCTATTTCACGCCCTTTATAAATTCCTCCTGCCTTTTGGAGTTTAATATTGATTCCGTGAGCAGCCTTCTTATCAATTATAGTTCTTACATCCTCAATGTTAACCGCAGATTCATCAGCAAAAATTAATGAGTTTACAATGTTCTCTTTAACAAATCTCAACTTGTCCAATTCTCCTTTCGGGCAGGGTTCTTCAATGAGAAGGACTTTTCCTAGAAGTTTAATTATTTGATTAAGAGAGCTAACTGCTTTAGATGGATCTGAATATCCCTGATTTGCATCCAGAGAAAAAACAATATCATGATTTTGAAGAATCTTTTTCACAGCCTGGCATCTCTCAAAATCTCCTTCTCCGCTGAGTTTTATTTTCATAACTTTCATAAGGGGAAATTTTGTTATCAGTCTTTTTGCTTCGAGTGCTGTTTCTTCTAATGAGTCTTTCAGATAAACCGTCACACTATTTGGAATTTTTATTATTGAATCAGAAAACATCCTCCAGACAGGTATTCCGAGGAGTTTGGCCTTAAGGTCATGATAAGCAAAATCCAGAGCTGTTCTTAGAGTAATTGATTTCAATTCGATTTTGTCAAGATATAGATGAAAGTCTGATGCGGTAGTTGTTTCAGGATTAATGTCAAAGTTATTTAATGATTTAATTTCTTCAATTACTGAAGTCTGATCATCTCCGGTAATTTGTAGAAGCGGAGCCGATTCTCCAAGTCCGAATGAATCTTTATGTTCCAGTCTGACAATTACATTTGGCCTGTAGTGCCAGGTATGAAAAGAAATTTTTACCGGAGGGTCTTCCTTATATTCATATCTATATGCTGAAACTTTAATCATATGAGGAGTTAATGGATAATTAAAAAGTTATCTTTTTTATGGTTAAAAATCTCCAATGGTGTCACAGATGAAAGTTCTTCAGATCTTTCATCAGGGCGAAATACGGTTTTATAAATTCTTGGCAATCCGAAAAGATTAGAATCTTCAAGAGTTATCGAACATATTTTGTTAATGTCTGAATCATTTAATCCCCCTGAAGACGCTATTTCAAGACCTCCTGCGGGAACAACGATATTTTTATCAGGACTGAAAAGGGCAAAAATCATGCCTGTGCAATAGTTTTCAGTTTCTATATTATTAACAATTTCTGCCCAGTCATTAAAATTATTTGATTTTAATGCTTTTGAGAGACCATTTCTCATAACTGTCAGGTAATCAACCTGCATAAAACCGCCATAGCATTTGTATCCTCTTGCAAAAGATACGATAGCGAAACTTAGAAAAAGCCCAGGTATGATATTTTTCTTTTTCAGATTATCAGAAATGGATTCGGGTGTAAATGGTATCTCAAACTTTTCTCTCGAGTCACTTAATCCTTCGAGTAATGCATTTCTTTCTGAAGACATGTTTAAATATAATGGAATTCTTCGCCCTTTTGAATCAATTCCCCAGAAGAACGCAGTTCCTGAGCCGGCGCTTGGATCTAAATCTGATTCAAAATTAGTTTTATCTTGAATTAACAGATTTTTGAGTATTTCCATATTCCAGCATCCGTTTTTACCGTCCAATTCAGAGATTAAAGTCGATCTGAGCGTGGGATTAAAAAACAGATTATAAGCTAGGGATGAAGGATTTTTGATATCCTTCAAAAGCAATTGTGATACAATCTTTTCAATTTCCAGATGAACGAGTTCCAGATTTCTGTAAGATGAATCATCTGTGAAAAGTTTTTTCCAGATCAAATTGCTTAAGATCAGAGCCTGATCAGAATAAGAAGAACAAGCAAGAACTTTTGGGTTCATATACATCTTTTTAAGCAGCTGTTCTGATTGTTTATATTGAGCTTCTGTTATCTGAGATTCAGAATGCATTTTTGAATTTCTTTCAATTGCTTTTAAAACAAAATCTTCAGTAAAGGGCGGAGACGAAGAAACAAGAGTATTTTTATATTTATCAGGAAATATCGGAAGCTTTTTGTCTCCTGCGAAAAGTATCCCGCGAGGATATCTGGAATTATTAAGCGGAATATCTCCGAAGGCAAAAACAGGAACTATTCCATTAATGTTTTCTGAAAGGGCAAACGCAAGTGTTCCTTGAATTGGCAGGTCTGAAATATTAACGCAATGGTGATTTGCTGTTAGCAGATTGGCATTTGTTGATAGCCTCGAAGCGAATCTTGAAGCAATATCTGTTCCAAGAAGATTCTCAGTATAAGAAGCTGCAAGTTCGATAAGATCTGCTCTGGATTGGATACTTTTATTATGAAAAGATGAAGTGTCTTTGAATCCTTTGGTAAACTCTCCCAATGTTTTTTTCCCATACTTATCTAGCAGGCTGGCAAGTACAGGCCGTTTTAACTTTATGGCTTCTAAAAGGGAAGCTATGCGGGAAGGCATTTTTATGGTATAACTTTTAATATGTAATTTTTGTTTAAATAAACAAAGTTTTTCCCATCTTGAGCAAGTTCGATAAACTGATCATCAGTAGTCAGGTAATCAATAATTCTGCTTTGATCTTTTGGCGTCTTCTTATAGGCGTATCCGGATATCTTCTGCCCTGAACTTAGAATGAAAATAGCTTCCTTCTGATTTTTATCGTGGATTGGATGGACTGAATCTTCAATTATATAGCATATTTCATTTTTATTAATAATCATGAAATATTCTTTTTTATCATGTTGTACTTGAATAGCCGGAATGAATATGGTGCTGTCATTAAGATATTCCAGAATTGATTGAGTGTCTGCTGAGTAACGCGAAAATTCGTTCAGGAAGAATGTAATCTTTTGAAGAGTTTTAGTCCCATCGTTAAGCTGTACAAGAAATTCTTTTTTTAGTTTAGGTATTTTGTATGCATCCTGGTCAAACATAATACATTTCTCCAATCTGATTTATAGTGGATACCATAGGAAGCGCCATTGTTCGGATATGCATTTCCCTTCTGATTCCAGCGTACATTTAATTATAAATGGTTTCTCATCGTAAATTAATTTTTTTCTGGAAGTAAGAGAGAAAAGAACTCTCCATGTGTTGTTAAATTCAATTTTTTCTATTGAAGGCTGAGATACAATAGTTACTTCTTCTGGTATTTCCAAATTTATTTTAATGTCTTTTGCCTTAGCAATCAATTCATTCCTATCTTGATAGGAGAGTGCGAAAATAGTATTTTTAGAATTAGATAAATCAGTTCCAAGATTTGTATATCTAGCGTAAGAAAGACCATTGTCTGGTTCAGCAAGAGAGTAAACGATTTTGTAATTTAAGCTAAATGGTTTTTCCGGTTCAGGTTGAATGTCTGGAATCCAGAATAAGTTTATATTATCCATCCACTCTGTAAGTGTAGGAAGTATAAAAAGTCTTATTTTGCCTTTTCCCCATTCATTTAAAGGTGTAATTGTGCAGTCAGGATTTAGATGATATTTTACCCCTGGATCCATGTATCGGTTGTATTCTCTGTTCCTTTGGATAAGTCCGAAGTACTGAAGTTTATTGCAAGATATATCATTATTTATCATCTTATAAAGAGGATAATTCGAGAGAGAACCATACATAAATTTATCGCTATCTTTGAGTATTAATCCTTCTGAATTGTGGACAGAAGGTCTGTAATCATGGAAGTTATCAGGCTGACCTAATGTAAACCAGAACATAGAAGTAATCGGAGCAAGGCAGAAAAGTTCAACATGATTACTATTCCTAACAAAAATCACTGAATTGATTTCAATTTCAGTCTGCTTACCGGGAGTGATGTTCATGGAGTAGGCTCCGGTTAATGACTTGCCGTTTAATAGCGCATAAACAGTTATGGATGCATCATCTTTTCTCGGTTTTTTAAGGAAAAATTTTTCAAATGCAGGAAATTCCTCAGCTACATCCTGCAGTCCGGTATTTATGGCTATTCCACGATTGGAAAGGCCATAAGAACTGCCATTGCAAATTGCCCGGAAATAACTGTTGCCTAGAAATGAGATAAATTCATTTGGGAATGATTTATCTTTGGGATTATATCTTATTTTAAACCCTGCAAAACCTGCTTCTTTAGGCATCTGCTCCTTAATGAAATTTACATCAGGATTGTATTGAAAGAGGTCAGAACTGAATGAAGATTTAATTAATGAGTCATCATAATTAATCTGATAGATTTCAACGGGAAGGCTGTAAAGTTGGGTTCCAAGAGGAAAGAAACTTATGCGGAAAGGTAAGTCATCTTTAACCCAGAGATCATTTTCTATATTGTATCTCATCAAATTGTATTGGGAATAGGTCAAGTTCTGCAATGATTCAGGGAGAGGCGATATTCTTTCCTGATAAGGCTTTTTTGAAAGATCCTCTGCGTAAGAAACCAGTTTGCTGAAGGAGAATTTCTCATTTGCGATATCAGCTGAGAGAAGCAAATTTAAAAGAAAAATTGATAAGATAGGAATCAGATATTTCATAAAATTTTGTTTATTATAGCTTACTGAATGATAAATTATTGTATCGAAGCAATAGCTGTCTGCCAGACAGGATGTATTTTAGAAGAAGGTCTCAGCCAAACTTGCTGATGAAGCCATCTCATTCCTGAAGGGTTTGCCAGAATAGCTTTTATTTCTAAAGGTTTCATTGATGAAGGGCCTTCCAGAAGAAGTTTTTCTCCAAGCTCAGGGGCTTGAGGAATTTCATCAGGGTTGCCTTTCTCTCTTTCGTATATAAGCAGGGCATGTACTGCATTTATATAAGGATCTACAATTGAGTAAAGGATTCCAAAATATGGTGAATTAGTCAGATTGAATTTAATTTTAAGAAGGTTTTTATCAATTGCATAATTAAGAGCATCAACTTCAGTGTCTCCTATAGATTCCGGAGGAGTTAGAAATATCTTTTTCTTTTTGAGAGAAGTGCCTATGGAGGTTTTGCTGAGCAAAATCGATAAAGGGATACTCAGGAATAAAGAAATTGTTATCGGGCATAACCACCAGAAAAAGTCTCTGCTGTAAAAATAGGCAGCTATTGCCCATACTAAAGCAACGATTGTTTGAACCCCATGTGCGGAAACAGCCGAGCTGACTTTAATTCCATCCTCAGCGTCACGGTTCTGAGTACTCCATGAGACACCTTTTCCAAGAAGCGTATATATAATAAACTTACTGTGAAACATCATTTGTATCGGAGCAATCATCGCTGAGAGAAGCATTTCAAGAAATACGCTGTTGCAGGTCTTCCAGAAGCCTCCAAACTTGGCAAAATCTGCTTTGTTGAAGACAAGCATGCGAAGCACCGACAATATTTTCGGGAGGAAAAGTATTGTCATAGTTATTACAAAAATAAGCAAAAATTCATGATGAATAGACATGTCGATAAATCCTGCAAAGCTGGAAACAACTATTAAAGAGAGATCTTCCTGATGGGTCTGATAGATTGCTATTGTACTTAAAATTAGGAACAAGAACCATAAGAACGACCCTAAGTATGACATTATTCCGTTAAGCATATGGATTCTACTGGAACCGGGCCAGTTTTTTGATAGTATTAACCATGTATGCTGTAAATTACCCTGGCACCATCTTCTGTCCCTAATGGCAAAATCAATCAGATTATGAGGTGTTTCTTCATAACTTCCGTTAATGTCATGAGCCATCCATACAGCCCATCCGTATTTCTGCATAAGAGCAGCCTCAACAAAATCATGGCTTAGGATTTTGCCGCCGAAAGGTTCTTTTCCTGGGAGTCTGGGCAAAGAGCAATATTCCATAAAAGGGGCAATCCTTATAATGGCATTATGCCCCCAGTAATTACCTCTTCCCTGCTGCCAGAAATTAAGTCCGGACTGAAAGAGTGGGCCGTAAAAGTGTGTACAGAACTGGATCATCCTTGAAAACAGTGTACATCCGTTTACGATTTTAGGAGCAGTCTGGCAAATGCCTACATTGGGGTTTTTCTCCATTATTTTTACAAGACTAGTCAGGCTTGCACCTGACATAATGCTGTCAGCATCCATACATACCATGTACTTGTATCGGCTTCCCCATGAGGTGCAGAAGTCTGCTACATTGCCTGCTTTTTTATGAAAATTATTCTCTCTTCTTCTATAGTAGATTTTTCCGAAAGCATTCAGCTGTTGACATAGCTGTACCCACATAGATTCTTCCATGATTCCTCTATTGGGATTTGTTGAATCACTTAGAATGAAAAAATCAAAGTATGAAATAGTGCCATATTTTTTTAAAGATAGGTATATAGTGCGTATCCCTTCCAAAACCCTTTGAGTCTCTTCATTGTACATAGGAATGAGTATGGCGGTATTCGCCATGGGCCCATTTGGATCCAAATGTTTGATAGTTTCTGTGATATGGTCAAATTTGGCCGGACGAGGGAATGAGAAAAACCCAAAAAATGCATGAGTGATTCCGAGAGAAATCTGCCAGGAAAGTATAGCAAAGAGAATGAGAATCAATATATAAAAGATATTATATCCTATTCTCCAGAAAAGATCTGCCATCAGTAAAGTAAGAATAGATGTAATAATAAAATTTACACTAAAAAAGATAATTATCCTAAAGTCTGATTTTATGTCTCTTGAATGAGCAGGTTTTATTCCTGAAAGCTTTTCTCTGTGTTTAGTCATATAGCATCTATCTTGTTAAGAAAAATATTAATGCGAATATAAAAATAATTGCTCCGTAAATGAGCCATTTTGCAATTGGATTTTTATTAGCAAGTTTGTATGTTTCAGCAAGAACTCCTGCAGCAGGGTTGAAATCAAGGGCTCTGTGTGTCATCCTCGCTCTTTGGAATTCAGGCCCTGCTGTCAGATAGGCTTTTTTCATTGCCTTTACAAGACCTTCAGGAAGTTTGTCATCGCTAAGGAAGTATTTCGCCCATTTTGTAGGAACATTTGAAAGCAGCATTGCTATTTTGTCTTTCAGAGGTATTTCTGATTCATTGCTTGGGGGTAAATCTAAAACATTTTTGCACCAGCGTGATGTAAGTTTGTAAGTTTCTTCCATTGCCAGAGCGGCTATATCTGATGAAGGATTGTTTTGATGCTCAGCAGCAGCTTTTTCTAATATGACATAGACTGATTTGCTTAAAATTCGTCTGTTCTCTATCCTCAGAGCTCGCAGATAATGCTCTACTTTAGTATAAGCATCATCATAGGTGTCAGTTTCAGGTATTTTAATTATTAAGGAATCCATTTGTAATACCATGTTTCAGTTACTGGTGTCTTTTCATCCATTAAAGTGCAGTATATCGTTGAGACATCAGTGTTTTGTTTATCATTTGCTTTTGATATTGGGATTGTTACTCTCCAAGAATTATCATAAGGATCTTTCAATAGTTGATACTGTCCATTTAGCTTGATATTCCCTGATGTTTTTATGTTCGGGATAAGGTTTGTTACAGCCGGTAATTTTTGCAGCTGATCCCCTGTGAATTTCACTGCAAAACGGATTATATCTCCATCTTCTCCGATTCTTGTGTCACTTGCTCTGCCAAGAGTGGAAGGATGCTCAGACATTGACCAATTAATGCTATATTCAAAAGTGTATGGTTTTTTGGGTTCAAGCTTTTCTGTAGGAGACCAGAAAGCATAAATATTAAGTTTGTCTATATTATCCGTATTCGTCTGGAAAAGTTCTATTTTTCCATCTCCCCATCCAGTTGCAGGAGTAATCCATACATTGGGCATTAATTGCTGAGGCAAAAAAGGTGTTTCATAGCTTTCATAATTTCTTTCTCTCTGAACCAGTCCGAAATATTTTAAATCCTTGACAGTAAATTCAGAAATTACATTGTTCTGAAAATTTTCTAGAGGTTCGAAAATAAGGTTATTATCAGATTTCAGGATAAAACCATCTGAATAATGCATTTCAGGATATAAACTCGTCATACTTTTCTTGGTAGCCTTTCCGTAGACATATACACTTGCCATTGGAGCTATTGCTATTTTTGATATTTTTTCTCTTGGGTAGATGGTTTGTTTTACATTGATTACGCAGGTATCGCCCTGGGAAACCTCATATCTGAAAGCGGAAACAGCGTTTTCGCAATCTGCTATTGCAAAGAAAACAATTTTGGAGTCTCCTTCCCTTGGTTTGCCCAACCAGAAGTATGAATATTTTGCAATATTTACACCTCCGTCTTTACCGATTGTCATATAGGCCAGCGCATAAGCTCCATAAACATTGTTTCTACCAAGAGCTCTGAATTTACTGTCCCCTAAAAAAGATATGAGCTCATCAAAACTTCCAGGTCTGTTTAGCTGACAGAGGACTTTGAATCCTGAATAACCTTCGTTAAGGTTTTGTGCATAATTGATTCTTGATTGATCAAGATTGCCGAAATTAAAAAGATCATTAGTAAATCTCAGTTCCTGAGAGTACGCGCCTTTGAATTCATTTAGCGTAACTGGAGAATTGTATATGTATCCCAAATGGAAAAATTCAAGATGATATGGAAGGTTTCCTTCTCTCCATAGATCTTTCGAAGAGTTGAAAGTAATTTGTCCAAATTCTGCAGAAGTAAGGTTGTTATCAATCCGGTCAGGGGCGGAATAGCTGCTTTGTGATGCTGTTTGAGCCTGCTGGCAGATATAATTGTAATCTATAGGTTGACGGCTGACGGCAGGTAAACTATGACAGCTGGCAAATGCAATCGTTGCCAGGCCCAAAAAGACATATTTTGAATTTTTCATAATTTTATACATACGATTATATATATTAATATTTTTTTCACGAGACATAACTAACCCTGAAATATTGTCTTATTTTGTAACTTAGGCGAAATTGTAGTCGACAAAATTTAAAAATACAATAGGCATAACGGCTCTATCTTCTGTAGAAATTTAACACTATTATTATAAATAAATCTGTTAAGAAAATTTAATCCTTTAGCCTTAAAGATGATGTTTTGTAAGTTTTGTATTTTTTCAGTATGGAAATTACATATTTTTTAGTCGACGGGAATGTGATATTTTCTGTAACGCTTCCTTGAATATTCTTTGACGCCCACTCTTTTGCTCTTTTATATCCAGCATTGTATTCTGCTATAGCCAGAACTAAAGAATCTTCATAATTATCCCAATGTGATAAACATCTTGCCAGATACCATGTGCCTATGTCGATATTTACTTCAGGAGAAAAAAGAATGCAAGGGGGAGGAACTTGACATTTTTTATAATTTGCCCAATCCTGTACTGCGTGTTTTTCCATTATCTGCATCAAGCCTCTTTCTTTTTTAGTACCTAATGCGACAGGATTGAAATCGCTTTCTTTCCAAATTACCGCTTTGACTAAATTTGGATCTATATTGTATTTTTTTGATGCAGAAATGATTATTGTGTCATATTTGTTCTCAAAGGCTTCTTTATCATAGATATAATAAAAGGCAAAACTTACTAAGAGTAGAAACGCAAGAATAAAAATAATTGCCGCAAGTTTAATTGCTTTGCTTAAAGAGACGCCCCATATGGACATAACTTCCTTTACATAAATGTTCCGTTCTTATTACATGTAGTATATTTTGTGATATGAATCTATCAATACTGAGCAAGAATTAACTCGGAAATAACAGGTTTTTAATTTTTTACTGGACTCAAAAAAAGTTTCAGATATAATCAGAAAATAAGTAAAATAATAAAAAAACCTAATGGAGAGACATAATATGCCGAAATATGTTGGAGTTCTAACCGCTGGAGGAGACAGTCCTGGCCTAAATGCTGCAATCAGAGGAATCGGGAAAGCTACTATAGAAGCTTATGATATGAATATAATTGGCTTTAAAGACGGTTTTAGAGGATTAATGGAGAACCGTTTCATAAGACTTGAAAGCCATTCTCTTTCAGGAATTCTTACTCAGGGAGGAACAATTTTAGGAACCAGCAGAGATAAGCCTCATAAAATGTCAGTAGGAAATAAGATTTTAGACATGACAGATGTGATTGTAGAAAATTATTTCAAAAATCATCTTGATGTACTTGTTTGTCTTGGAGGAGGCGGAACTTTGAAAAATGCCTTTCGCCTTTCTCAGCATGGAATTAATGTTATTGTTCTGCCTAAAACAATTGATAATGATGTGGCTATGACTGATGTGACATTCGGTTTCGACACAGCACTCGGGATAGCTACTGAAGCAATTGACAGGCTTCATAGTACCGCCCATAGTCATCACAGAATTCTTGTAGTGGAAATAATGGGGCACCACGCCGGCTGGCTGGCTTTGGGAGCCGGTATAGCTGGAGGAGCAGATGTAATTCTGATTCCCGAGATTCCATATAATATTGATAAAGTTGCCGACGCTATTTGCAGAAGAAGTAAGAACGGCAAACATTTCAGCATCGTAGCTGTTTCTGAAGGAGCTATGTCATTAGAGAGAGCGGCAATGCTAGAAATTGCGGAACAAAAAAAGAAAGAAGCTAAGACAGATGAAGAAATCAAAGCTGCTTCAGTAGAAGTAAAAAAACTTTCAGCTCTTGTTCCAGGCGGAACAATGGACATAGCCCAAAAGCTGGAGAAAATGTGTAAACTTGAAGCTAGAGTTACGATTCTAGGATATTTGCAGAGAGGCGGAACGCCATCAGCCGCCGATAGAATCCTTGCCACTAGGCTGGGGACTGCCTGCGCGACATGTATTGAAAATGAACAATATGGCGTTTTGATTGCATCTAAAGGAGAAACTGCTATTACAGTTCCTCTTGAAGAAGCTTTCGGGAAAACCAAACTTGTTCCGCAAAATCATCAATGGGTAGAAAGCGCTCGCCTTGTAGGAACATGTCTTGGCGATATGTAAATGGGGCAATAAGGAATAGAAGGCGGTCTTTTTGCCGCCTTTATCAACAAGTGTGGTCTTACTTGTAATTTCTTGTTGCTTTAACTGCCTTGTTCCATTTTGTGATAAGTTTCATTCTCTTGTAAATATCCATATCTGAACGGAATGTCGCGCCTATCTGCCAGTTCTTTAATATTTCATCTTTGCTGTCCCAGTATCCTGAATAAAGTCCGGATAAATAAGCAGCGCCAAGAGCTGTTGTCTCTGCCATTTTCGGCCGTATTACAGGTATTCCAAGGATATCAGACTGGAACTGCATGAGGAAACTGTTCATCGATGCTCCCCCATCAACTTTAAGAGAGGCTATTCTTTTTCCTGAATCTTCCTGCAATGCTTCAATAAGATCCCTTGAGAGGAACGCAATACTTTCCAGAGCAGCTCTTACAACATGAGCTTTAGTTGACCCTCTGGTAAGCCCTAGAATACTTCCTCTTGCATCAGAATCCCAATACGGAGCGCCAAGGCCAACAAATGCCGGAACTACAAAAACTCCCGCCGTGTCAGGAACTGATTTTGCCAATAAGTCTGTCTCTGATGCGGTTTCTATAAGTCCAAGCTGATCTCTGAGCCATTTAATAAGCGCGCCAGCGATAAATACTGAACCTTCAACAGCGTATTCCATCCCGTCGCCAAGATCCCATGCTACAGTGGTAAGCAGATTATTTTTCGAAACAGCGGGTTTTTTTCCTGTATTCAAGAGCGCAAAGCAGCCAGTACCATAGGTGTTTTTACAATCTCCTATATTGAAGCAAGTCTGCCCGAAAAGAGCAGCTTGTTGGTCTCCTGCCATGCCGGAAATTGGAATTTCTATGCCGAAAAGTTCTTTTTTTGTTTGACCGAAAAGAGAGCTTGAAGGCTGAACTTTAGGAAGCAGTGACTTTGGAATTCCAAAAATATCAAGGAGGTCGTCATCCCATGACCCGGTATTTATATTGAAAAGAAGAGTTCTCGAAGCATTTGATGGTTCAGTGGCGTGGTTGCCTGTAAGTTTGAAAAGCAGCCATGAATCAATCGTTCCGAAGCAGAGGTCTCCTTTTTGAGCTTTCTCCATCAACCCCGGAACATTATCTAGAAGCCATTTTACCTTTGTGCCGGAAAAATAGGCATCAAGAATGAGGCCTGTTTTGTCCCGAATAATATTTTTAACACCTGTCTCTTCGATAATCTTACACATCTCAGAGGTTCTTCTGCACTGCCATACAATAGCGTTGTAGACTGGCTTGCCAGTTTTTCTGTCCCAGATAACTGTAGTTTCTCTTTGGTTTGTAATTCCGATTGATACAATTTGGGAAGGAGTTATACCAGCTTGTTTTATTGCTTCTCTGGAAACTTCCAGTTGACTTGCCCATATTTCCTCAGCATCATGCTCAACCCAACCTGGTTTTGGAAAATATTGTTCAAATTCCTTTTGAACAGTTGAAATGGCTTCTCCCAATTTATTAAAAACTATAGCTCTAGAACTGGTTGTCCCTTGATCCATCGCAAGAATATATCTATCCATTGATACCCCCCTTATTTATTTGTAATAGTTTTAATCATTATAACTTATATCATAGTCCTAAGAAACAGAAACTTTCATTGTTTTATTGAATATTGGCCTTGATTGGAAAAATATTTTTTGGTTTCTGAAACGATTAATCCGTTAAGCACCCAGAGAGATATGAGATTTGGAATTGCCATCAGGGCATTTGCAATATCAGAAAAAGACCAGACAATAGGGATACTTATAATCGAACCTACAAATACAGCTATTACCCATAGCCATCTGTAAGGTGTAACGGCCTTGGTGCCGAGGAGATATTCAATGGCTTTTTCTCCATAGTAAGACCATCCTAGAATTGTAGAAAAAACGAATGTGAAAAGTGATACGGCAAGTATCAGAGTTCCCGCAAAACCGATATTGGCAAATGTATCTTTTGTAAGAAGAACTCCGTTGTGTCCATCCATCCAATCTCCGGAATTTACAATTGTTATACCTGTTATGGCGCAAATTACCACTGTATCCCAGAATGTTCCTGTTGAAGAAACAAGTGCCTGCCGTACAGGCTCCTTTGTTTGAGCAGCAGCAGCTACGATAGGAGCGCTTCCAAGTCCTGATTCATTTGAGAAAAGCCCTCTGGCAACCCCGAAACGCATTGCCTCTCTTATCGTTGCTCCAACAAAACCGCCTGCAGCAGCCTGTCCTGTGAAGGCACTTTTTAGAATAAGCATAACAGAAGCTCCTATCGTTTCATAATTGATAAACAATAGGATGAAACAACCGACAAGATAAAAAATAACCATGAAAGGTACGAGTTTTTCACAGGTTTTTGATATGGATCTGACTCCTCCTAGAATTACTGCGCCTGTAAGAATTGCTATGACAGCTCCTGTGATCCATGGCGAGATGTTGAATGTGTCGTAAACTAATACAGAAATTGAATTTGCCTGAACTGTATTGCCGATTCCAAAGGCTGCTATGGCTGTAAAAAAAGCAAAGAGCACAGCGAGCCATTTTGTGTTCATCCCTCTTTCAAGGACATACATCGGCCCCCCAGATATAAAGCCTTTTTTATTTACTGTACGAAATTTGACAGATAAAAGAGCTTCTGAATATTTTGTAGATATTCCAAAAACACCAGTGAGCCACATCCAAAGAACTGCTCCAGGTCCTCCAGCTGCAATTGCTGTAGCAACTCCGACTATATTTCCGGTTCCTACTGTTGCGGCAAGAGCCGTGGCTAATGCGCCAAAATGGGAAATGTCTCCTTCCCCTTCCTTATTCTTCTGAAAAGATAATTTGATAGCTTTGAAAATATGTTTTTGGATTATGCCGAGGCGAAATGTAAGAAAAATATGTGTTCCGACAAGGAAAATAAGCATGGCAGGACCCCAGACAATATTGCTTATATCGGATAGAAGATTAGAGATATATTCCAAAATTGACCCCCTCGCTTTATTCTTTGATAATAGTGACAGGATTTAGCATAGTTTGAAAATTTATATTGAAAGTATTTCTTGAATCAAGGATTAGCGATTTTAATTCAAGATCCTTAAGTGCTTTTTCTTCCGAGTTTAATGATATGAGCACATAATTATGTTCATTTTCAGTAAGGAAGGCGTAGGTATTTGGAAATGCGCTTTTTACGGATTTAAAAATTTTTAATACAAATTTATCGCTGAAATTTGCAAGATTTAAGGATAAAACTCCTTCTGGTGATAAACGCATTCTAAGCAATTGAAAAAACTCCTCTGTGGTAAATTGCTGAGGGATTGTCTCAGCATCATAGACATCAAGGAAAATAATATCATATTTATCATTTGTTTCTTCAATAAATTTTCTGCCGTCTTCAATATAAACTTTTGTGTTTTTATTTGCCTTGAAATTAAAATAAGTCTCTGCGATAGAAGGAATTGAATTATCAATATCTACTATATCGATTTGTGCATCAGGGTAATAATGTCTGAAATATGTCGGCATTATAGCTCCTCCCATTCCTATGAAAAGTACTTTATGCGATTCCTGACCCAGAGCCGGGATTGCCAGAAATGACAGCTTTGCATATTGAGAGACCAGAACTTCGGGATTTTTTGTATCTAGTACGCTCTGGTAGCCATACTCAGGAAGAAAAACAAGATATCTCCATCCTTCTCCATCATCATAAACTCTTATTTCGCTGTAATTTGATTTTGTTTCATATATAACTTTTTTAGGGTAGTGAGGAGGAAGGAGAAAGCTTACAGGAGAGAAAATATCATACCAGAAATTGGCATAATTAGATTGAGAGGACGGCTGCAAAGAAGGATAACAGACAGCCGAAAGATCAAAAGCTGAAAAAAGAAAAGCCAATATGATGAAGAAAAAAGCCTTTCTTAAAAAACCTATAAACTCAAATAATATCGGCAAATTCCCTCTCCGCACTTCTGAAATAAAGAATTCCTATTATGAAGAAGATAATAATGACAAAAAATGATACGATACAGCCTGTTATGTAAATATTGTAAGTAAAACCGCTAATGCACCATCTGAATGAATCAATTATCCCTGCCATTGGATTTAAATAATAAAATATGCGCCATTTTTCAGGTACAATTGATGAAGAGAAACCCACTGGAGAGATGTAAAGCCCGAACTGGATAATAAACGGAAGTACATAACGGAAGTCGCGGTACTTAACATTCATAGCAGAAATAAAAAAAGTTAAACCCAGAGAAAAAACTATTGCCTCGATAAGAAAGATAGGCATGAATACTATTGTCCAGGAGGGCAGAAACCCCGTGACTATCATTAAAATCAGCAGAAGCGCAAATGAAATAAGAAAATCTATCAAACTTACTATCATTGATGTTGTAGGAATTATTATTCGGGGAAAGTATACTTTTGAAATAAGCTTTTCGTTGCTCAACAGAGAATTGCCGCCTTCTGAAAGTGTATTGCTGAAAAACTGCCAGGGCAACATTGCTGAAAACACAAGTATGGAATAAGGCATTCCTTCGGAAGGCATTTTGGCGAGCTTTCCGAACACAATAGTAAACACTATCATTGTTAAAAGAGGTCTGAGAACACTCCAGGCAATTCCTATTACGGTTTGTTTGTACCTTACAAGGATATCTCGCCACGAAAGAAGCCAGAAAAGCTCTCTGTAATTCCAGAGATCTTTAATGTACTGACGATGAATTTTTCCTGATTCTATTGTAATCATAAGTTTTTTTGCATAAGCTTGATTTTATTTTATCATATATTCAAATCTTTTCACCAATGTATCAACTCCCTAAAGTTAAACAGTTGAGTTTTTTAAAAATCCTGTTCAATTGCTTTTAAGGCTAGAAGATTATCTCCGTGAATGAGCATATTTTCTTATTTATCTTTTACTCTGCCTTATTTTGTAAAGTCTTTCTGTAAAACCGCCTTCATTTTCAAAATCATTTGCAAGCCTTTCAATCTGTTTTGACAAAAGACTGCAGGCTACATGGATATATACCAGGGCAGTATTGGCTGCAATTTCCTGGAAAGTGATTTTTCCGGACGACTTTGACTGATTGGACTTAATGTTTTGCTCAAGATGTCCATAGTGTCCAAGCTGTCTATCATGAAGTTCGTGAGTCCACTCAACAACTTTGTCTAAAGAAGTAAATCTTCTTTTTATCAGTTCTTTACTAAACTTATGATCTTTCCCCCATAATTCCAAACTTCTCTGTCTTAAAAAATCTTCATAATCCAGCTTGAGCTCTTCAAGACTTGCTCTGGCAACATTGGTGAGCTTCAGTTCGGTTTTCTTTGAAGTAGCAGAAGCCTGACTTCCCTCTGCTATATTTTGCACGCCGCTTCTTGCAGCCTGAACCATCTGGTCTTTTGTTCTGCTGAAGCGGTCTATATATTTTTCAGCAAACCTTGCAGTTAAATCATAAACAAGCTGAGCTATCTGAAAACTCATCAGATTTCTGTATCCTCCATGTTTTTGAATTAAATCGCTCAACTGCTATACCTAGTTTTTGAGTATTTCGTGGTTGTTCATTTTATCCTTTTCTAATAATTATAGTAGATAATTTTTATGCTACTATTTATTTCTTAATAATGGATTCCAGGATATCTATCGTGTCTTTCACAAGTGAACAGCAGATTATTTTATGGTGCTCTCTTTTTTCTACAGCAGCTGGATCAGCGTACTTAATAAGCAGTTCTTTGCACTCAGTTGTTCCATGCAATTTTTCAAATTCTTCAGCTAATTTTCTAACTTTTTCATAGGCTGAAAGTTTTGTTTTCATATCCTTAGGATATGTATTGCCGTATTTCATGCCTAATACCATAAAAGCTCCTGTCAGAGCACCGCAGGTTTTTCTCAGCCTTCCCATCCCACCTCCGAATGTCGAAGAAATCTTTTTTGCCGTTTCCATGTCAATTCCTAAGTCATCAGCGTAAGCCATTAAAACTGATTGAGAACAGGCATATCCTTCCAGAAAATAATTTTGTGCTGTTGTTGCTTTATCCATAATATTTTTAAATTATTTGAGTTTTACTATTTGGTTTATAATTGGCATATGCTAATAATACTACTATAAATTATTTTAATTTTAGCAGATTTTAAAAAAAGGAAAAGCAATATATGTCTCCAAGGCCGTTCAGATGCAGAAAAATATCAGCAGAACCTAAAGCTGCTTACTTTAAGCCGAGGGGAATACCTCTATGTGAATTGGAAGAAGTTGTTCTCAGACCCGATGAACTTGAAGCACTCAAACTTGCAGATATCGATGATCTTCACCAGGCTGAGGCCGCAGAAAAAATGGGGATTTCGCGTCAGACTTTTGGCAATATTATTGGATCTGCTCATAAAAAAATAGCAGATGCCATACTTAACGGGAAAGCCGTCTGTATAAATTGCGACAAACAGGAAATTTTAATTGAAAGATATACTTGCGCCAAATGCTCTCATACCTGGGAGTCTGTCAATAATGATAATGAGCCTGTCTGTCCAAACTGTAAGAATTCTGAATTAATTAGCAGAGAGTCTATTAAAAATACTATGGCTTTCAATCCTGGATTATGCAGGAAAGCCAGGAGAGGCAAAGAAAGATAATAATTTCAGGGGGGTGCTATATGCCGGGAAGAGATGGAACAGGTCCAATGGGAAGAGGGGCAATGACTGGAGGAGGTTTCGGTTATTGCCAACTGCAGGGGAAAAATAATTCTAACATAGTAAGATACGGAAGAGGAACTTTTGCCGGAAGATGTATCGGAAGAGGATTGGGAACAGGGAGAGGGTTTAAGAAGAGATATTTTGATAATACTTCTTATTTAGAGAATTTAAAAGATAAAGCTATATCTGAAAAGCAGTTTATAGAGGAAAGGTTCGATTTGCTAATGAATGAAATCGAAAGCCTCAGAGAAAAAGTGGAAAACTTAAGCAAAGGAAATGAATTATGAAAATAGCTATTTCGTCAAAAGGCAAAGAGTTAGATTCTTTGCTGGACAGCAGATTTGGGAGAGCGAGGTATTTTATAATTTACGATGGGAAAGCAGATACTTTTTCTGTTATGGATAATTCAATGAATTTTGATGCTGCGCAAGGAGCAGGAATTCAAACAGCCCAAAATGTATTATCTACAGGCGTTGAGCATATAATTACCGGGCATTGCGGCCCCAAGGCTTATAAAGTTCTATCCTTATCTGCAGCGAAACTTTATCTCAAAGAGAACGGAACAGTTAAAGAAGCCATTGATGATTTGATTGGCGGGAAATTAAAAGCAGCCAATAATGCAGATGTAGAAGGACATTGGATGTAAGATGAACACTCCATTAAACATTGCAGTTGCATCAGGGAAGGGAGGAACGGGTAAAACCACTCTCTCAGTTTCATTGGCTATAGCTCTTGGAGAAAGTGTTACCCTCCTGGACTGCGATGTGGAAGAACCCAATTGCCATATTTTTATCAAGAGAAATAATATTGGAAAAGAGAAAGTTTCAGTTTTGATTCCCAAGGTGGAGAAAACCAGATGTAATAAATGTGGCAATTGTGCCAAAATATGCAGATATAACGCAATTGTCAGTCTCCCCTCAGGACCTCTGATTTTTCCTGAGCTTTGTCATAGTTGCGGGGGCTGTGCAAGAATTTGTCCGACAGGAGCGATAACTGAAAAGAAAGAACCTATTGGAGTAATTGAATCATCTCTATCTGGAAATATTAAATTTTTTCAGGGGATTATGCATGTAGGCAAGCCAATCTCTCCACCCTTGATAAAAGCGGTGAAAATGCATAAATCCCCTGACCATTTGACGATTATAGATTGCCCGCCAGGAACATCCTGTCCAATGATTACTGCAGTAAAGGACTCTGATTTTATCATCCTTGTCACGGAGCCTACTCCTTTCGGCCTGAATGATTTGAAACTCGCGGTAGAAACATCTAGAAAACTTAAAATTCCTTTTGCTGTTGTTTTGAACAGATCAGATTCGGGGGATAACAGAGTAGATGAGTATTGCAAAAATGAATCGATTCCAGTCCTTTTGAGAATACCTGAAATGAGATGCATAGCTGAAGCCTATTCCAACGGCAAGACAATTATAGATGCTGTTCCCATTATAAGAGGCCAGCTTATATCTTTACTCAATGATGTGGTCTCAATTGTGAAAGCAAAAGGAAAAATTAATGCAGGATAGAAAGATTAAACATGTTTTTGGGCCTGTTCCATCGAGGAGACTGGGATACTCTCTTGGAATTGATGTAGTCCCGTTTAAAGTCTGCTCATTTGACTGTATCTACTGCCAGCTGGGGAATACTACAAATAAAACGATTCTCATAAAAGAATATTTTCCTATTGATGAAATAATTTCAGATGTCAAAAGCAAACTCCAAGAGAGCATCAGAATAGATTATCTAACCTTATCGGGCTCCGGCGAACGTAAGCGTCAAATATGACCCATCTTTTTTTCCTAGAGTTTGAGAGATAATTTTTCTCATGTTCGATTTTAACAAGCAGGAGGAAAAAGAACATGA
>Ga0154563_166_pt1 | contig 48193 bp, 41 predicted proteins | sample RifGroF2_FD_105706 | JGI IMG/M metagenome (GOLD analysis project Ga0154563, IMG submission 105706) | Lentisphaerae bacterium GWF2_38_69
AGATATTATTCCCCGGAATTAATGAAATTTATTTCCATGGACACCTATGACCTGGCAAATAAATACGCATACGGTGACGGCGATCCGATTGCCAATACGGATCCGCAGGGGCATTCGGCTAAGCGCATCGTGGCGGGGGTAGTTTTCGGTTTGATGGCGTCAGCTCTGGCCTACGGTTCGTCATACTTCCTGCGACACCACAAGACTAAGGCAGGGATAGGATTTGCTGTGGCCGCTGTTGTTATGGGTGTGATCTCCGCCGGATGCTTCGGTGAGGAAATGAACGAGAGAACCAGGAGAAGGTGGGCAGATGCAAGTGCCGCGGACGGTCGCCACGTGATTGAAGAGTATGTCAGGCCCAGATCTTTCTGGGAACCTTATGGTCCTGAAATTAAGTATAGAGTGAAAGGCTATGATCAATATAAAGCTATCGGACAAGTGGAAATAACAAAGAAACAAATACTCCTTGAAATGAAAACTAAAAACTCCGATGCGGAGCTAATCTACGAAAAGATGAAATTTTTAAAGTATCAAGAAGATACCAAGTTAATCCCAGACCCTTCAATGCGCGAGCAGAGGTTCAACGATTTTGGAGATTTTGATCATAGCCATAATGTTATTTACGGGCAAGACCATTACAGTATTAAATCAGCCGTTGAATTCAAAGGAAGGTGGTACGCAAGACGCATTTATGTTGGGCTAGAGGTTTTATGGAGTGACGAGGCGGCGAAGTATAGCATTTTTGAAGGCACAAGGAGTTATTTATTGGGAGTCACCAAAAAGCAGATGGATGACTTTTTTGCTTCCTTTTTCTTTTAAGTGGGTAGCTGTTTAAGTTAGTGGTTGATAATGGGAGTTGACTTTAGTAAAGTCTAAGTTTCCTGAGTCAACGTAAATTACTACCATAAAGTTCTTGAATGTCTTGAAGCCTCTTGCCTTACTCTTTGCGCTTTGAACCAATGAATTAAGTCCTTCAAGAATGCCATTATTTATCCTTGAATCATACCATCTAATGACTCCATTCCAATGTTCCTTTATTGTTTTAGCTGCTTCTTTTATTGGTTTCAGACGGCAATGAGAGGCCCAGGAATACCACTTCTCCAACCTACTGATGAATTCATTTTTTGTTTCTAACTGATAAATTTCCTGGAAGGATTCCCTGAGATGAAAAGCTCTTACAGTTTTTAATCTTAATCCTTTAATTTCAAGTTTTTCATTGAGATATTTCAGCTGTGCTATAGTCATGTTTTTACGGTTTTTATTGAAGATATTTCTTGTTCCCTTCAAAAGTTCATTTTCCTTAGATTCAGCTTTTCTTACATCTGCAACGGCGCTATTGATAATCTTAACCAGATGAAACTTATCAAATGTGACTTTTGCATTTTTGAGATTCTTTCCTATGCCTTTGATAAAAGCCGGAGGCATATCGCAACTGGCATCAGTTATATTCTCCTTTTTACCTCTATGTTCTTCCAAGACCTCAGTAAAACGTTCTATCGTCGTATGATCTTTACCTTCTGTTACATAAACTGTTTTACGCTGTTCAAGATCGACAAATAGTGTAACATAATCATGGTGTTTCTTTTTGCTCGTTTCATCCAGTCCGATTTTTGTAACCTTGGAGAAATCCTCATGTTCCCTTGCTTCTTCGACATAACATTGCAGCATTCGCCAGATTTTATTATCATCAGCATTGGTCAATCTGGAAACTGCATTAACAGGCATTTCACAACATAATTGCATTAATAAAGCTTCAAATAAGAGCGTAAAACCATTGCTCTTTCCTGCCCAAGGAAGATCGATCTGCCGAACCTTGTCGTCTTCCGGCTTTACCCTCGGAACACGGCAATTCAAATAACATTCATGCTGAAAGAAATTCAAATGCCGCCAAGTCTTTTCTACAGTATCGTAAACACCGAATTTTCCTGAAATATTTTCTTCTTCTGAAATGTATTCAAATTTAGATCCAACTTCAAAATCTATGTGGATGTCAAGACGACGATTCTCAGCATCGAATTTTAAACTGTCAATAAACCACGGTTTGCTTAACCCAAGCGCCTTTTCAAACAACTCTTTCATCATTTCATTCCACCCCTCATTTATAATTATTGATTTTCTTAAATGATGAAATAAACTGTAAATCATTATGTGGGAATATTCACTAGTACCCACTCATTTTAAGAAAGAACCGAAAATCCGCCGTATTCTCCGAATTTGAATCCAATTGAACGATTATGGAAGTTCTTTCATAAACAAATCCATTACAACAAGTATCATGCGACCTTTGCAGCGTTCTCAGGTTGGAATGCCTTATGTTTTTTGAAAGACTTGATGAATACTCAGAAAAATTAGCTTCTCTGATTACATTGAACTTCAATGTTCTGGATGGGATAAATTCTAAGATGAAGGCAGTATGCTAAAATTCGAAAACCATTTCGTTATTGGTATAACTAATATTCCAGAGTCTTTAACCGAGCCGGATCAAGCTTCTCAACAAATATATAATAATAGTGACACTTCAGGACAAGTTTCTGAAGCCTTCCCTATATTCTCTGGTAAGCAGCAAGAACTTGTTGAATCTAACCAGAATATATCAAATAAAGTTCAGCATTTATCGCCTTCCAAGTAGTAAAACCTAGGCTGATTTATGCACTTTACTTATCATTCGGTAGAAGAAGCCTAATTTTTGCTATTTTGAGAGATTTTAAGAATAATCTCAATTATACTATCATCAGACATTATAAGTTTTCAAAGACTTTGGAACTTAGAAAAACAGTAAGAAATAGAGAAATGGAGAAAAGAAAATGCTTAATGTGAATCTACCGCCCGAAAAACATGTAAAAGTTTTAGGCGATCAGGGTTGGATTGGCTTAATAGATATGATGGGAACTGAAGCAACCATAGTCAACGCCGCAAGAGTTTCATTTGGGAAAATAAAACAAACTATGGATGATAAAGATATAGAATTATTGAAATATCTTATAGAGAACAAACACACAAGCCCGCTAGAACACATAGTATTTACATTTAGCGTTCACTGCCCGCTTTTCGTGCGAGGACAATGGCATAGACACAGAACATGGTCCTATAATGAAATATCCAGAAGATATACTGACTTTGACCTTACATTCTATGTTCCTTCTCAATTAAGAGAACAATCCAAAAGTAATAGACAGGCATCGGTGGAAGGTTCGTCTATTAAAGATTCAGAGTTAAAAGCCCAGATAGATAAACATAATAAAGGTTCGTTAGACTTTTATAACTATCTTATATCCAAAGGAGTCTGCAGAGAACAGGCTCGAGGGGTACTTCCTCAGAACATGATGGTAACTTTCTGGGCGACTGTAGATTTAAGCAATCTTCTTCATTTCCTTGAACTCAGAGATCACTCTCATGCGCAATGGGAAATCAGAGAATACGGTAAAGCCATAAAAGAGCTTATTGCTCCTTATTTGCCAAATCTGGCAAAATATCTAAAATGGTAATTGGGAGTTTGAAGAAAGACAATAAAGCTATTTAAAAAAGTTTTAGAAACTCTTTTACTTCATCCTGCCAAAAGCCTCTCTTATAATCTAATAATGTGTCTATTTTAGAACAGTTGAATCTTGAATTTAAAGGCCTTTTAGCTGGAGTTATAAATTCGCTTGATTCACAAGGAATCAAATCTCTGATAATGCCTTTTTCCCTTAAAACAAATTCAGCCACTTCAAATCTGGAGGCATATCCTTCTGATGAGTAGTGAAATATTCCGGTTGCTCGTTTTCGTATCATGGACAGAATAGCTTTTGAAACAGAGGTAGTTGGAGTTGGCGATCCAATCTGATCTGTTACTATTTTTAAAGTTTTATTATTTTCCGCAGCTTTAAGAATTTTCTTTATAAAATTATCTCCATTAATGCCGTAAGTCCATTGAACTCTAATTATTGAACAGTTATTACAAGCTCTTTGAAGTTTCTTTTCTCCTTCGAGTTTACTTGCTCCGTATACGCCTAACGGAGCTGGGATATCTTCTTCTTTCAAAGCAGCAGTAGAATTGTCTCCAAACACAAAATCCGTACTTATATGAACCATATATTTTTTTGAAGTATTTGCTGCTAAGCCAATTTTTTCTACGCACTCAGCATTTATTCTATAAGTCCTTTCTATTTCAGATTCAGCTTTATCTACAGCAGTATATGCAGCGCAATTAACAATAATATCACATGAATTAATAATGTATTTAATAGTTTCATCGTTGGCCAGATCATAATCGGGAAGATCATATCCAATAACATCAAAGCCATTCTTTATAGCTAAACTTTTCAGGTCGCTGCCCAACATGCCTTTTATGCCTGTGATGCCCAGACGAATCATAATAGTTATCCTTTATGGAGAATATTGGGCAAAAGCACCCAGTTGCAGTACGGTTTCAGACTATATTTCATAACTTCTGGATTAGGAGTAGGAGAAATCCAGTCAACAAGAAGACTCCAGGCATATCCGCTTTTCATTTTTATAGATGGTGATTCCATCAAAGTAGGATTATATAAATATATTTCATTAATAATCCTAATTTGCTCTTTTCTATCGATATCCTTGAATTTTGGATAATAAGCAAGGCAAATATAGTAGAGATTTTCGCCATGATCGTATCCAACAAAACTGCCTAATTCATTCTCATCATTATGATTGTTGAGTTTAGACTGAGCTTTAGTTTCGCTGAATTTTCCTTCCTGATATAATTCTCCAGACTGTGCTTCTATGTGGTACAAGACAGCGGATGAAGGGATCTTAGAAATTTTATCCAATGCATGCTGGCTTGAACTTATTTCATTGCTGTAAATACATTCTGCGGCATATAACTTAGCGAGGGAATATTTGATTTCAGAGGATATGTTCAATTTTCTTATTTCATTGTCTATGGCTAAATAGTTATTATATCTTTCTATCATTTCTGAATAAAAATCACTGTCAACACATCCATTATAGGAATAAGCATATTCAGCCAGAGATCTGGCAAAATATTTAAGTGCCCAGACATGATTCCTGAATTTATTTAAATAAATGCTATTTAGCCAACCTGTCAGAAGTAAGTCATATTGATCAACTGATAAATTTTCTTTGAAATTCAGGTCATTATCAATTGGATGGATTTCAAAATGAACAAAGTCCTGAGTAGAATAATCTAGTTTTTCTGTTTTTCCTATCCCTACAATTGTTATATAATCTCTTTTGGGAACATAAGGTTTTGAAGATCTAGCCGTTACTTTTTGAACAGATGCCTGCACTGAAGTAGCAACGCCACTTGGATCCACTGAAGGAGTCATAAGTGAAGATAGCTCTTGAGCCTCAGCGCAAATATTCAATATAAGAAAAATTGCAAAAACTATTAAATGCGATGATTTCATTATAAACCTAATTAATTATCACTAAGAAGTTATTATAGAGAATAAACATGCCACACTCTATTATTGAGCTGAAATATTTTTAATAAAAAAGAGTACATTTTTTGATTTATGCTATTTGGTTTTAGCATAGAGCTCACTTCTCTTGTGAACAAGAAGAGGGAGCCTGTTTCTTACATCCAAGAGCCTTTCAGAACTACATTGAGCATAAATAATATCTTCTTTTTCATTTGCTTCATTTAAAATGTCTCCCCACGGATCAATAATTAAGGAATGCCCGTAAGCTTTGAACTTGCATTCATCATCCCTGGCAGGGGAGGCAGCCGCCATATATACCTGGCTTTCAACTGCTCTTGTTCTGAAGAAAAGATGCCAATGAGCATTGCCTGAAATTGTATTGAACGCTGCGGGCACAAGAATTATTTCAGCACCATTATTAACAAGAACCCTGGACATTTCCGGGAATCTTATATCATAACAGATAATAATACCAACTTTTCCAAATTCAGTATCAGCTACTTTAATGTCATTTCCTGGTGAAAAATATTCTGATTCTTTAATCTTCAGTTCTTTAAATTCGACATCATACAAATGACATTTTGAGTATTCAAGAATTATATCTCCCTGAGGTGAAATCAAATAAGATTTATTAAACCTCTTATGCTCAACTTTCTCTACTGTTGATCCGGTGCAAAGATAAATCCTATTGGCTTTAGCTGTTTCCTGAAGGATAGAAACTGTTTCTCTCTTTGATTCTTCCTGTTGAATTAGTTCCTTTATAATATACGGATAATAAAACATTTCAGGAAGCATAACAATATTTGCACCCTCACCTGCTGCTTCATTTATCATTTCTATTGCTCTTGCAACTGATTTTTTCTTATCATTGAGAGGCTTATTCTGACAAACAGCCATCTTAAAGTCTTTCATAGTCGTTCCCTTCCATTATCAAGTTCCAATACTATTTTATTGCCTGTTACATCCATGCTGCAGATAGATTCATATTTTACACTTATTCTTGGATAAGCATGGCCAAAAGGAATATTCATTACAATTGGAAATTTATGTCTCTTAGAAATATTTATAAACAGTTTATTTCGCTCTCTGGCATTTCCACACCTGGTAAAACTCCCCAATATGAGACCTGAGATATTTGAAAGAATATCAGATTGCTCCAACTGAGTAAAATACCTGTCCAATTTATAAACGGGTTCATTTATGTCTTCAAGCATAAGAATGCTTCCTCTCAAGTCAGGCAGATAAGGAGTTCCTATAAGTGTAACTAGAACAGAAAGTGTAACAGGATATATTTTTCCTATTGCTCGTCCTGAATTTAGTGCTTCAAATCTTTTTCTTCCTGATTCGGGTTCAATAACTTGCTTGTCCATAAATGCGTTTTTTAAAGACAATAAACTGAAAGAATCATCTCTAATAGAGTGAAAATTATGAATCATTGGCCCTGAAATGGGTATCCCAACTTTATTTGCACACATTGCAAGATGAAAAGCTGTCATATCACTATATCCTATAAAAGGAATTTGCCTTTTTGACAACGCTTTCCAATCAATATAGCTAAGAATTTGAACTGAACCATATCCACCTCTTGCGGCAATTATCAAATCAATGCGAGGATCGTTCCAGTAATTCTCTATGTCAGAAACTCTTGTTTCAATATCTGAGGAAAGATATGATAATTCATTTTTTCCATTCAGGCTTTTTGCTGATACGACTTCATATCCTGAGGTTTTTAGAAAATCAGAACCACTTACAATCCTTTCTTTATCAGGCTTTCCTGCCAAAGCAACAATTGCGATTTTTTTTATATTCTCGGGAAAGAGTTTCATTGTTTATCCAAGTTTTAATCTGTAAAATGTTTTCCCTTAAAATACTCAATAGCTTTTCTTTTGAATTCCTCGTCATTGCATAAGACTTTGCCTTCGTCATCAGAAATTTTAATGAGAGGCTTGCCGTTGCATTCGACCATTTTTATAACAATTTGTAAGGGAAATAGCCCCACATCATTAGTAAGGTTAGTTCCTATTCCGTAAAGCAGGCTGGTCTTATCTTTAAATTCGTAATTGATTTTTGAGATCAGATCGAAATTAAGGCTGTCGCTGTAAATTAGTTTCTTCTTATGAGTATCTATACCGAACTTTTCATAATGCTGCAATACTTTTTCTCCCCACTCTTTCCAATCTCCGGAGTCATGTCTTAAACCTTCATATTTTGCGGACAGGTCTTTATCGAAGTCAGAAAGGAACGAATCTGTAGTATATGTATCGGTCAAGGCTATGCCCAAACTTCCATGATAAAAGTCCAGCCAGCGTCTCAGGGCAAGTTTATTGCTTTCTCTAAAATCAGTTACTCCTGCATGAGCCATTATCCACTCGTGCGCCATCGTTCCAACCGGCATAATATTATACTTTTTAGCAAGATAAACATTGCTTGAGCCGACAAAGCATTTGCTGATAGGTGAATTTTTTATTCTTCCAATTACATGATCCTGCCATTCCAGAGAGTATCTTCTTCTTGTTCCGAAATCTATAAATGCTATATTATTGAGTGAATTTTTAATAAAATCTATTTTAGATTCCAGTCTTTTATTACCTTCTTTCACGGCTATATCAGAGTCAATTTTCCGTGTTGAGTAAAGTTGGCTTATTATGGATAATATTGGAACTTCGAACAGTGAAACTTTAACAATCGGGCCTGTAAGAGATATGATTAATTCTCTGTTGGCGCCAATTGATGTTGAAACAAGCGAAGAGTCAAGCTTGAATTCCCTCAGGAAATTGATGAACGGCTGTTTTATAAATGATAGAGAAGAAAGATACTTTAGTTCTTCTTCAGTAAATTTTAATTGACACAGCTTTCCAATTTCGATATTTAAATCATTAAAAATATTCGAAAGATCAATATTTCTTGTTCTGCATCTATATTCGTATCTTGCTACACTTTTTTCCTCATAGTGAAGAAAAGCCTGCAGCATGGTAAATTTATACAAATCATTATCCAATAAACTTTTGATAATCATGTTAAGCCGTTGGTTGTATTAAGAATTTATTATAATAGAATACGATTATGTGTCTTTTTTTTAAAAAAGCTAATGAAAGAATAACTATAGTATCCTATAAAATTTTTTAAAAATTGTATTTGCTTTTAGCTCTTTTTGCATTAATTAATTTATAGTCTGCCTATAGATTCATAAAACATTTAAAGTTCAATTGTACAATAATTATGGATTTTATCAGCCCAAACATACTTTGGAATCTGATCTGGATTATTCCGTTGCTTGCTCTTTGCGCTATTATTGCACAGAATAAAAGGAAAAAATCTATTCGGTCAATTATAGGACAAAGAGATCCTGAAGAATTTATCAATTTGTCTAAAAATAAGCGCAATTTAAAGTACCTTTTGTTATCAATTTCAATTATTTTTGCTTTAATCGCAGCAGCCAGACCTTTTTGGGGATATGAAATACTTCCTTTTTTCAGTTCCGGAAGAGATGTTCTTATTGTTCTTGATACATCAAAAAGCATGCTTTCAAAAGATATTTCTCCTTCCAGGCTTGAGCATGCAAAAATGCTTATAAAAGAACTCGTTTCTGAATCCAAAGGAGACAGGTTCGGCATAATAGCCTTTTCAGGTTCTGCCTTCCTCGAATGCCCTTTGACAGAAGACAAAAGCAGCCTTTTCAGTGTGCTTGGAGAGTTGAACACTTCTTCCATTCCTATTGGCGGGACGAATATAGAAAAAGCCTTAAAAACTGCTATAAAAGCATTTAAAGCAGCAAAAGGAGGTTATAAGGCCGTAGTGCTTATAACTGATGGGGATGAACTTCAGGGAAACAGCGTATCAATAATAGATCAGCTCAAAGAGCTGAAAATACCTTTACTGGTTGTAGGCATCGGAGACCCAAATATTCCTGCCCTGATTCAATATAAAGATACTCAGGGGAATGATACTTTCCTTAAGGACTCTAAAGGAGAAATTGTTAAGACTAAGCTCAATGAAAACTCATTGAAAGATCTTGCAGCAGCTACCGAAGGGCTTTATGTAAGATCGACAGCTGTCAATAATGGTCTGAAAGATGTCGAAACAAGAATACAGGCATTAATTCCTGAAAAATATTCATCAAATAATACTATGAGGCCAATGGAAAGGTTTCAGATTCCATTGCTTTTGGCTGTAATACTGTTGTTTTTTTCATTGTCTTTAGGTGAAAGGAGAAGAAAAGAATGATGAGGTTTGTGTTTCTTGTATTATCTTTTTTAGGCGGAATTTCATTTTCTTATGCCGAAAATCCAGTAGTTTCTCCTGACTCACCGAAATCTCAGGATACATCGTTTGCTAAAGTTGAAGAAGAATACAATTTTGCACTGGAAGCTCAGAATTCCGGAAAAAGCGAGATAGCTGCTAAATATTATGCCAGCGTGATCAATTCTTCTGTCAATAATCCGGAACTTCGCAGTAAAGCTTTTCAAAACCTTGGAGTGATAGATCATACTGCAGGCAGAGAAATTATGATGCAGAATCCCGAAAAATCCCTTAAGTTTTTTGATAAGGCGGAAAAAGCCTATAAAGAATCTCTTAAACTCTTTTTCCGTAAGGACACTGCTAATAATCAGCAGATCTTACTTAATGACAAAAAGAAAGCCCAGGAAATTATCAAAAATAGAAAAGATATGCAGGATAAATTGAAGCAAGCTCAGGAAAAAACAAAAGATGCTTTAGATAAACAGCGGCAAACAACTCAGACTCAAGACAATAATGAAAAAGAACAAAAACAAAAAGAGGCCAATAACAAGACAAAAGAAGCGCAAAAAGCTGTTCAGGATTATAAGGATTCAGCTGAAAAAAACCAAAGTCAGCAGGATATGCAGTCGGCTCAGAATGCACAGGAAGATCTTCAGAAAGCAATGGAAAATCAGAATGGCTCAAAACAATCTGAAGCTGAACAAAATATTAAAGAAGCTTTGAAAGATCTTGGCCTTGATGAACAAAACCAGAATCAGCAACAGCAGCAAAATCAGGATCAAAATCAGGATAATAGTCAGCAGAATCAGCAGCAGCAATCAAAGGATAGTAAGGAACAACAGTCTGAACAGCAAAAACAGCAACAGGAACAGAAACGGCAGCAGGCACAACAAGACACTCAATCAGCTCTGAATAAGCAGCAAGAAGCCAACAACTCCCGTAATGAGCAGGAAAAGGAGAAGAAACAGCAGGAAGCGCAAGAGCAAACTCAAAAAGCGCAGGCTTCAGCCAAAAAATTCAATGATTCCCTTCCAAAGGAAAGTCCGCAGAAAGAGAATGCTCAGGAAGCTCAGCAGCAGTTAGAGCAAGCGCAGGAAGAACAGAAAAAAGATGAGGGAAAAGGAGCTGAAGAAAAACTTCAGGAAGCTTTGAAAAAACTTCAGGAAAGCAAAGAAGAAAATAAACAACAGATCCCCGACAAGATGCCTGAAATGAAAGAAGATCAGCCTTCTCAATCTCCACAATACAGCGATAAGGAACTTAACAAACAAGGGGCTGAAGCTGTTCTGCAAGCTATAGCTGAAGATCAAGAAACTTTAGGAGAAGCTCTTAAGGAAAAACAAAAAGATGCTTATACCGGAACTGTAGAAAAGGACTGGTAATATTATGTTTAGAATGACAATCAAGTTCCTGCTTTTTTCAGCATTTATTTTCACCTCATTCTTTCTGAATGCTGAGATTGATATTTCTCTAACTCCTTCGCCGATTATAGCAGGAGAACCTTCTTATCTGTCTATAAAATCTTCCGAAGGACCGGCTGAAATAGTTGATATTCCTGATGTTAAAGGTGTTCAGTGGCTTAACAAGGCTAGAAATGGTTCTAATGTGATGATCATTAATGGTGAAAGATTCGATATTACCCAATATGGTTTTGTTGTAGATAAGCCCGGAAAATTCTCTTTCCCGACATTTAAAATAAAGTACGGCGGCGAAGAAATAGAAACTCAGCCAAGAGAATTCACAGCCCGTTCTGGCGCTTTGTCAGATATAGATACATTAATTTTTATTGAACCTAAGTTTAATGTGAAAGGCAAGGTTTATGTTGGACAGAGTGTTCAGTTGGATATTTATCTTTTAAGCGCCCAGGACATTGAAGCTAAGCCGACATCCTACCCGCAAATTATGCTCGACAATGTCATGTATGACAATTACAGTTCCAAGAACAGTGAAAATGAAAGATTTGCCGCATATCCTTATTATCCTCCTGAAAGAATTGAAAGGGAAGGCGCAGTTTTTTTAAAAACTTGCTTTATGACATCTTTCCGCCCAATGGTTCCAGGAAAACTAAAAGGTTCTGTTTCTCTGCCCTTGGACATTGTTGTTCCAAATAATTCTTCAGCAAGGCGCAATATGATTGACAGCAGACTTTTTAATAGTTCGATTTTCGATGATCCTTTCTTCAGCAGAGATAAACATGTTGCTAAAAATATATCAGCCTCTATTCCTAATCTTGATGTTCTTCCGCTTCCAAAGCAGCCAGATAATGTCAATTTTCTGGGGCTTTTTGGGAAATGGGATGTTGGTATAACTGTAACACCTGAGAAATTATCTGAAGGAGAGACTCTTACAATTAAAATAGAGATATCAGGATATGGCTCACTAGAAACACTTAAAGCACCGGATCTGACAATCCCTGATTTTACATCTTATAAGCCTGAAATTTCTAAAGACCAGGCAATTGACCTTTCTGGCAGTAAGTCCAAAGCTGTAATTACATATATATTGGTTCCTAAAGAAGCAGGAAAAACCAAAATATCTCTTTTGTTTGCTACTTTTAATACTCAGGAAGACAAATACGAAATTTATAAATCAGAAAAAGATATTGAAGTAACAAAAAATAATCATATACAATCCCAGTCAATTAACTCAGCGCGAATGAATCAAATTGCAAATAGCTCACAAAGTGTAAAAAAGAAAGAAAATGACTCAATATTGTATATCAAGAAAAATGTTTCATGTGAATTAAAAGTTCCTCTCTGGAAAAACTATATGCCGTTCTATATAGCTTTTATTGTTCTGGGTCCATTGTTGCTGGTAATATCAGAGCTGCTCAGAAAAAAGAAGAACTCAATTACTGAAAACTCACTAAGGAAACAAAAAGCTTTAAAAAGAAAAGGCAGAATCCTAAGAGAACTCAAAACAAAAAACGGTTTAGATTTTTCTAATTTTATAGATTCGGATGTAGTCCCTTTTATCAATGATGTTTCAGGGTTTCCTCCCGGAACGACCAGTTATGAACTTACATCAAAACTTTCAGACAAAACTTTCTCTGAGTGTCTGCATGAAGCAAATAAAACAAAATATATGTCAGGGATGGATTCTTCTTCAGAGAAAGATTTAAAAATCAGACTTTCCAGATGTCTCAGGAAAATATGTTTTATAATGTTTGGTTTTTTTATATTTTCATATTCTGCACAGGCTTTGCCTATAGACGATTTTACCTTGGAATATAACAGAGGCAATTTTAAACAGGCTGAAGAGATATGTCATGCAAATCTCAATAGTGAAACCCCGAGTCCTGACTGGCTTTATAATCTAGGCAATACCTGTGTGCAGGAAGGGAAATTGGCTGACGCGCTTGTCTACTATAAGAGAGCTTTACTGTTGGATCCCAGAGATCAGGATATATTACAAAATTTAAACTATGTAAGAAGACTCCTTTATTTACCTGAATTATACCAGACAAAAACTCCGTTGGAATTACTTACTTATCTGAGAGATATGTTAAGACCTGACGAATGGCTGCTCATGGCTTCTATAATGTTTTTTGCTCTCTTTATAGTAATTGCTTTTAGAAGAAAAATTTCATATTATTCATTTATTTCCGCCTCATTGATTCTTTTGAGTCTAATTATAATTGGGATTGGAGTTTCTATAAACCAGACAAGCGCTTTGTATTCATCAAAGAACGCGATAATCACTATAAGAAATCCAATTATTCATTCACTTCCTACAGATGATTCTGCGGAAGTAAAAATGCTCCTTTCGATAGGGGATGAGGTAAAAGTTCAGGATAAAATGGATGGTTGGTCGCTTATTTCTTCAAAAAATAATAAAACTATCGGCTGGGTTACAAACAATACAGCTGCTCAGATTTGGCCTTATTGATATTATAGAAAGGCTTTTAAAAAAAGTTTCCTTCGATTTTCAATAGAGTTTCTAAGATATACTCACGAAAAGAATATGGCATAAAATTGATTTTTCCTTTATCATTAAGGATTATTAATCTTCTGCAATTCAAAAATTCATAAACATAAAGGAGACCATATGTCAACCCAGCAGAGAGTTCGCTTGGCTAAACTCATGGATGATCATATCATCAAAGAGAATTTTGCAGATTGCATCAAGGCTCGTCAGCAGAGAGCAAAAGATACGGAACACAGGTTAACCGGCGGGAGTATGCCTCTGGATCAGTTTGCCTGTGCGCATGAATATTTTGGAATGCATAGAACGCAGGATGGATGGGTGTTCAGAGAGTGGGCTCCTCACGCTTCAGAAATTATCCTTATTGGAGAATTCAGCGGCTGGAAAATTCTTCCGGCATACGCAATGACAAAAATAGATGTTCAGGCCGGCAACTGGGAGATAAAATTGCCCTATGACAAGCTTCAACACGGGCATCTGTATAAAATGTTTGTTAAATGGGAAGGAGGCTGCGGAGAAAGACTTCCATCCTATGTCAGAAGAGTAGTACAGGATACGCATACAAAAATATTTAATGCCCAGGTTTGGGATCCTCCTCAAAAATATGTCTGGAAAATAGACAATTTTATTCCAGAATTCAAAGCTCCGCTTGTTTATGAGTCACATATAGGAATGGGGCAAGAAAACGAAGGAGTAGGCACTTATGAAGAGTTCAGACTGAACACGCTGCCCAGAATTAAGAAAGCCGGATACAATACTGTTCAGATTATGGCGCTTATGGAACATCCTTATTATGGAAGTTTTGGTTACCATGTTTCAAACTTCTTTGCTGCTTCTTCAAGATTTGGCACACCTGAAGAACTTAAGAAACTTGTAGACACAGCTCATTCAATGGGAATGGCAGTAATTATGGATCTTGTTCATTCTCATGCTGTTAAAAATGAGCTCGAAGGCCTTTCCAAGCTCGATGGATCGGGATACCAATATTTTCATGACGGAGCAAGAGGAGATCATAACGCCTGGGATTCAAAATGTTTCAATTACGGAAAAACAGAAGTTCTTCATTTTCTGCTGTCTAACTGCCGCTTTTGGCTTGATGAATATAAAATCGATGGGTACAGATTTGATGGTATTACCAGCATGATGTACTATGACCACGGGCTGGGAACTGCTTTTGGTTATTATGACCATTATTTTGATGCTTCAGTTGATGAGGATGCTGTTGTTTATCTAACTCTTGCCAACAAAGTTATCCATATCGTGAAACCAACTGTTATGACTATTGCTGAAGATGTGAGTGGAATGCCTGGTCTTTGCGCACCGATATCTGATGGAGGAATAGGTTTTGACTACAGACTGGCTCTCGGCAATCCTGATTTCTGGTTTAATTATTTCAAGAAAGTATCTGATGACTACTGGAATGTAGAATCAATGTTCTATGAACTGACAAATCATAGAGCAGATGAAAGAACTATAAGTTATGTTGAATGCCATGACCAGGCAATTGTAGGCAGCAAAACTATGGCTTTCTGGCTTATGGACGCGAATATGTACGAACATATGAATAAATCTGATGATAATATGGGAGTAGACAGAGGAATGGCTCTCCATAAGATGATCAGACTTATGACTATGAGTACAGCTACAGGTGGTTATCTCAATTTTATGGGAAATGAATTCGGACATCCTGAATGGATAGATTTTCCGAGAGAAGGAAATGGATGGGATTATAAGTATGCAAGAAGACAGTGGAGCCTGGTTGACAATGGTTTTCTTAAATACCAGCAGCTCGGTGATTTTGACAGAGATGCGCTAAAAATTATTACAGATTACAACACTATCAATACATATCCTGAGAAGACCTTCGCTCACAATGATGATAAGGTTGTTTGCATAAAGAGAGGAGACATATTTTTTATTTTCAATTTCCATCCAAATAAATCCGTAACAGATTATCTCATTGATGTTCCTGCAGGAAAATACAAAATGGTACTAAATTCAGATTTGCCGCTCTATGGCGGACATAATAGAATCAAAGAAGGTCAGGAATTTTTTACTGTTATAGAAAAGAATGAAGAGGGTACAAGAACCGGGATAAAAGTTTATCTCCCCTCAAGAACATGTATTATTCTTAAACAAATCTGATAAATCTGGAGAATGCAGGACAGAATCTGGAAAATATCAGAAGTAAATTCAGTAATAAAAGAAGTTCTTGAAGGGGCGTTGTCCTCTTTTTGGATTGAAGCTGAAATTGGAACAATGACAGTTCACTCTTCAGGGCATGTGTATCTTGTCCTGAAGGATGAATCTTCACAGATGAAGGCGGTTGTTTGGAAAGGAGCTCGCTTAATACAGAATCTTAAGCTTGCAACAGGTTCTAAAATTGAAGCTTTCGGAGCAATAACTGTTTATGAGCCGCGCGGTGAATATCAGTTCACAATTCGTGATATAAGGCCTCTGGGGCTTGGTGATCTTCAGAGAAAATTCGAAGAAATAAAAAAGAGACTTCTGGAAGAAGGATTATTTGATTCTTCAAGAAAAAAGAAAATTCCGCTTTTGCCAAAACGAATTGGAGTTATTACTTCCCCGACAGGCGCTGCAATTCAGGATTTCCTGAATATCATTAACAGGCGATTCCCCAATATTCATATTCAGATATATCCAGCTTCTGTCCAGGGCGCGGGAGCTGAGAAAGATCTGATAAAAGGAATTCAGTTTTTTAACCGTTTGAGTCCGCCTCCGGATGTACTTGTTCTTACAAGAGGCGGCGGTTCTATGGAAGACTTGTGGCCATTTAATAATGAGGCTCTTGCAAGAGAGATTTTCGCAAGCCTTATTCCTACAATCAGCGCAGTTGGTCATGAAATAGACTTCACAATTTGTGATTTCGTAGCTGATCTCAGAGTTCCTACCCCATCATCAGCAGCAGAACTTGTTGTAGCAAAACAGGATGAACTTACTGAAAAGATTAACAACTTGATGGCAAAACTTAACTCTTCAATAAATATTTTTATTGAAAAGACGAAAAGGCATTTTGAACGACTTTCTGGCAGTTATGTTTTTAAGGATCCTCTGAGAATGATATTTGAGAGAGTGCAGACAGTTGATGAATTCAAGACAAGAATTTCTCATGCAGTCGAGCTTAGAATAGAAAAAGAATCTTCCGGTCTTGAAAGATTGAAAGCTAAGCTGCAAACTCTTAATCCTTTAAATGTATTAAACAGAGGGTATGCCATACTTCAGGACGAAAATTCAGGAAAGATTATAGATTCGCCTGATACTCCGCCTGGCACAGCAGTTAAAGCGATGCTTGCAGGAGGTTATCTAAATATGAAAGTCCTATCAGGGAAGTATTGTAAACTTGATGAAAAATAAATTTAAAATAGCATATCTCGGACCTGAAGGAACCTATTCATATCTTGTAGCAAAAAGAAGATTTGCAGTATATGAGTTAATTAATTATACTGCGATTTTAGATATCTTTTATTTTATAGCTGAATCTCCTCTTCACAAAGGTGTTATCCCAATAGAAAACTCTTCAGGTGGACCCATTGCCGAATCTTTGGATATACTCATTAACAACAATTTCGATGTTAACATAGAAGAATCGATAAGATTAAATGTAAAGCTTGCTCTTCTGGGAAAGAGAGGGAGTCAAATAAAGAATATCTATTCCCACTCCATTCCGATGTATCACTGCGATTCATGGATAAGAAAGAATTTTAAACATGCTTCAAAAACTGCTGTCTCAAGCACCTCAAAAGCGGCAGAAATAGCTTCAAAGGAAGAAGGAGCCGCCGCCATAGCATCAATTGCTTCTGCTGATATATATAAACTGGATATCCTTGAATACCCAATTGAACAGAACATCCCGAATACAACTCAATTTTTTGTTATATCAAAAACAGAGAAAGTTCCTCCAAGAGGAAATAAAATTAAAACGAGCATATCTTCATTTTTTCCAAGCAATCCCGGAAGCCTTTATGATTTTCTTGAACCATTCAAAAAAAACGCAGTAAATTTAAGCAGGATTATTTCAAGACCGATTCACGGAAGCCCTAACGAGTATGCTTTTTTTGTCGACCTCGACGGAAGCGTCTTTGATAATCCTATCATTCAGTCGATAGAGACAATAAAAGAAAGAGGCTGTAATCTTAAGCTTATTTGCTCTTATAAGGATGACGAAGTTTATAATTTGTAGCGAAGAAGTTTCCGTTCCTATATTTCTTTTTACAGCTCTACTACATACTTCCTGAAAGAAATTGCAAAACGACTTTGCATTTCAGCTTATTGAGATCAGCATTTGAAGTTTTTAAGTTTTTGGAAGTTTTATACCAAAAGATTTTATTTTATCTCTAAGCTGAGCGGCTCTTTCAAATTCAAGAGCTTCGGCAGCCTGAATCATTTCGTCCCTAAGTAGTTCAATCATATCTTCAGGAGAGAATTCTTGTAATTTATTATTAATGCTATGTAAATTTTTACTTTTGCTGCTTTCTGAATATTTAATATCTTCGCGAAGTTCCTTAACAATGGTTTTCGGAGTTATTCCATAAGCTTTGTTGTATTCAAGCTGTTTTTTTCTTCTCTTTTCAGTAGTCTTTATCAGGGAATCGATTGCCGGAGTAATTTTATCTGCATAAACAATAACCTGCCCCCCGACATTTCTTGCCGCTCTGCCTGCAACCTGTATCAATGACTTCTCAGATCTTAAAAATCCTTCCTTATCTGCGTCAAGTATGGCTACGAGTGAAACTTCAGGCAGATCAAGGCCTTCTCTAAGGAGATTAACTCCAATAAGACAATCAAATTCAGATTTTCTCAGAGAATTCAATATCTCTACGCGTTTTATAGCGTCAAGTTCAGAATGCAGATATTTTGCCCTGACTCCAAGTTCAACCAGATAATCGGCAAGCTTTTCGGAACTTGCTTTAGTAAGTGTCGTAACGAGTGTTCTTTCATTCTTTTCGGCTCTTGCCCTGACTTCAGCAATTATATCGTCTATTTGTCCTTCGAGTGGGCGGACTATTACTTCCGGATCAAGCAGACCGGTTGGCCTGACGACCTGTTCAGCAACTGTCAGAGAGCGCTCTACTTCGTAATCTCCAGGTGTTGCTGATACATATATGACATTGTTTATAAGGCCATTAAACTCCTCGAAATTAAGAGGCCTGTTGTCTAGAGCAGAAGGCAATCTGAACCCGAAATCAACTAAGGTCTGCTTCCTGCTTCTGTCAGCATTGTACATCGCTCTTAATTGTGGAATAGTAGCGTGTGATTCGTCAATTATAAGAAGAAAATCTCCTTCAAGATAGTCAAGAAGGCAGTAAGGCCTTGATCCAGGCGGTCGTCCGGCCAGGTGTCGAGAATAATTTTCAATTCCGCTGCAGTACCCTATTTCCTTCATCATTTCCAGATCATACCTTGTACGCTCAAATATTCTTTGAGCCTCGATAAACTTATTCTGCTTCTCAAAAAACTTCACTTGTTCATTTATTTCCGAAAGGATAGATTCTTCGGCTGAAAGAATCCGCTCTCTTGGCAAAACAAAGTGTTTGACTGGTGGAATTATAAACGAATCTAGCGATCTGATCTTCTTTGCTGTTAAGGTATTTAAAATAGAAAGCTTATCTGTCTCATCGCCAAAATATTCTACTCTGATTATCTCGTCTTTCACAGGGCTGTAAATATCGACGGTTTCACCTTTTACTCTGAACTGCCCTTTGGTAGGGGCTATGTCGTTTCTCTCGTATTGAATATTGACAAGCCTGTCAAGCAGTTCTTTTCGAGGCATAAAATTCTTTCTGTTGAGCTCTATGCTCATAACCTTGAAATCTTCAGGGGAACCCAGACCATAAATGCACGAAACGCTGGCAATGATTATTACATCCTTTCTTGTCATAAGAGAAGCTGTCGCGGAAAGCCTTAATCTCTCAATTTCTTCATTTACGCTGGAGTCTTTGGCTATATAAGTATCAGTCTGAGGAATATATGATTCCGGCAAGTAATAGTCATAATAGCTTATAAAATATTCAACGGCATTTCCAGGAAAAAATGCTTTGAATTCACTGAATAACTGAGCCGCAAGCGTTTTATTATGAGATATGACCAAGGCGGGCTTCTGTATCTTATCGATGACATTTGCCATAGTAAAGGTCTTGCCAGAGCCTGTCACTCCAAGCAGAGTCTGTTCTTTTTGATTCTTTTTTAAACCGGATACAAGTTTATTTATTGCCTCCTGCTGATCTCCGGCAGGGTCAAATTTGGAAACTAGTTTAAACATTTCCTTTTTTACACCAATGCTATAAAAAGTTGTATAAATCTGAATTATGTACTAAAATGTAATTCCGCAATTAATTTTTAAAACATAAAAATCTTGAATCAATAATTCTTATAGTATCTGAAAGCTGGATTCCGGTACGAAAGATATATTTTGACAACGGTTTTCGTGAAATTGCTTCATTTGATTGTTTTCTCTTTAGGAAGCAATTCATCTGAAGTTTCCCAAAAAAGCATAGTAATGCGAAAAGAGATTTTGCAAAAATAATGTAATATTTTATAATTATCCTTATTAAGTAACACAAACTTTAAACAAATGAGGCAAAAAATGAAAATAATTATAGTTATTCTATCAGTATTGATTTCCTCTTCAGCCCTTATCGCAGATGTACAAAATGTTGATAATGCTACTCAAAGCATGCCTTCTGATCCGACACAGACTACTCAGCAGCTTCAACCGGTTGAAAATCTTCAAAATATTGTTCCAGATGAAGTCAATACACATAATCAGGCTCTTATGGAAGCGCTCAATGATGATCCTATGATTAAAACATCTCCTGTAGCCAGGAGCCCAAATGTAAATACTCTCAGCGGTCAGGTCGAATCGAATATTGTTTACGCTGACGGTGCAAATTTTGACAATATGAGCAACCAGGTTGACAAAGATATTTCTTCCGCAAACAATGTCATATATTCACAAAATGATAAAAATATGACTGAAGCTGCGAAAATTTCTACCGATATGGGAATCAGTGATGTAAATAACCTTTCTATCCCTCAGGTAAATACTTCCACGGGTGAAGCTTCAAAATAATTACATTTAAAATAAAAAAGTGTTATTAGTAGTCTTATAGGTAATACTAAACTTGTATGGAAATCTTGATATCATTTCTACCCTGGATAATCTTCTGGGTTCTCAAATCTCATACAGAAGAATCCATTGCATTTTCAGCGACAATTTGGCATTATCATTCAGATACGATCTCAATAGCGCTTATTGTGCTGGCAATTGTATTTACAAAGATATATCCTAAGTATTACAATAAGAAAGCTATAATATAACGGAGAACATAACTTATGAAAATAACAGTCGTTAACGGAAGTCCCAAGGGTTCAAAAGGTAATACCTATAAATTGCTTGAGCCGCTTTTCGAAGTTATCAAAAAGAAAAAGTATGAGCTTAACTATATAGAACTTTCATCAAAAAATATTCACCACTGTATAGGGTGCTTCAGTTGTTGGTTTAAAACTCCAGGCAAATGTGTAATAAAGGATGATATGGGAGGATTGCTCGAAAGTATTAAAGACAGTGATTACATATTTTATGCCTGCCCTCTTTATGTAGATAATCTCACTGGACTAATGAAGAATTATTTGGATCGTGGAATACCTCTGGCTCACCCTAAATTCAAAAGAGATGAAAATGGAGAAGCTGTTCACTATAAGAGGTTCGAAAATGATAAAAAACTTAAGATCGTAGCTATATCAAACTCAGGATTTCCAGAGTTAAGCCATTTTGAACCACTTAGAGTTATTTATAGGCGTATGGCAAGAAATATGCAGGCAGATCTTGTAGGAGAAATATATAGAACGCAGGGCCCGCTTTTTGAAGCTTCTCAAATTTATGTCAAAATGTTGACATGGCCATATCTTGCCAGCCTTAAAAAAGCCTATACAGAAATTTTTGAAGATGGCAAAATCAGTTCAGAGACTCAGGAAAAATTAGACAAACTTCTACTGCCTATAGACAAATACTACGAAAACGGCAATTCAAAAGTTGAAGAGCTGCTTGAAGAACTTGAAGAAGCACCTGAAGAACCCTACTTATAAATATTTCCAATTATGAATTTATCTAGAAGGAAATTTGCCAGAGAGAGCATCTTTGGCAATTTTTTTGGCATCGTCGGTAAAATCCATTTTTAGCATCCAACTTAGAAAGTTTGGATTCTTTGTGGCAATGTCTTTTAATAGAATTCCCTTGTTTTTACCAAAGGCAACAACAGCTTCATTGTGCTCATTCCACTTGAATTTGCCTGTTTTATCTATTGAATTGGGGTCAGATGGGTTACAAAATTCATGAAGTTCGTCTAGGTCTCTTGTAAGTTTAGGATATTTTGTAAATTCTCCATCGAGGACGGCTACGGTTGCAAGGACATCGGCTTCGGCGCTGTGAGCGTTATCCAAATCTTTGCCGCAGAAAAATGAGTAAGCCGCACTAAGTGTTCTTGGTTCCATTTTGTGGAAGATATTTTGCGCGTCAATTACTCTTCTTCCGTCAGAGGTAAAATTAAAGCCGGCTCTCTTGAATTCGGCTACAAGAAGAGGTACATCATACCTGATTATGTTGTAACCAGCAATGTCGCATCCTTCGAAATACATATAAAGTGAGGCTGCGATGGCGCTGAAAGCCGGTTCATTTGCCACATCTTCGTTTCTGATGCCGTGGATTTCAGTTGCTTCAAGCGGAATAGGGACGCCAGGATTGATTCTTCTGGTTTTAACTTCGCTTTCTCCGCCGGGATGAAGTTTTGCCACGCATATTTCCACGATTCTGTCCACCTGTGGGTTTGTTCCTGTAGCTTCCAGATCAAAAAATATAATAGGTTTAGTAAGTTTGACATTTGTAAGCTTAGTCATATTCAGCCTCTATTTTTAAGATAACTTTTTTGTCGCACATCCCTTACGGGTGAGCTTTATTATTTATTAATCACAATACCATGCGCTTACGCACATGGCAATGTCTTTAACTTTTTAGCCACGGGAGTGAACCCGTGGAATATGCCGTTATTGGAATATTAAGCTCTCTCAATGGGAGCGGCGGCATATTTTTGATTTACTACTATACGGCATCTTTCTCTTCAAAACCAATAATTGTTCTCTTCTATACTTTAATCCTTTATTAACAGTAATTGGTTTTCTATCAGTATCGGTCTCACAATAGTACATAGCTGAGGCAATTGTCATTGGCAAAGGGGTAAAATCCTGAACTTGTTGCGGCGCCCAATGACTTTTGATAAGAAAAGCATCTAGCTTTTTCATATGCTCCTGATTGCAGCCTGGAAAGTTAGAAATGAAATAGGGAACTAAGTATTGTTCTTTTCCTGCAGATTGTGTTTCTTTTCTAAATTTGTCAATAAACTCATAAAAATAATCTGATTTACTTTTTCTCATAAGTTTAAGAACTTCATCATCAAGGTGCTCCGGCGCTATTTTGAAGTGGCCAGAAGTGTGATTGTGTATAATTTTCCTCATAGTTTCTGGTTGTTTCTCTGCCAAATCCAATCTTATTCCTGAGCTTATAAAAAGGTGTTTGACTTTTTCAATATTTGCAGCTTGCTTAAGAATATCACTCAGAGCATGATCATCAACAATATAGTTAAGGCAGATATCCGGCCATAAACATGAAGGGCGTCTGCATTTTTTACATTTATCCATACTTCTAACAGAATTACCGTAAACATTGGCTGTAGGTCCGCCAATGTCGCTGACAGTTCCTCGAAAAGTGCTAAGCTCTGTAAGTTTTCTTATAGATTTTAGAATTGAATTTTTACTTCTCTGAGCAACAAATTTTCCCTGATGAAGTCCAAGTCCGCAAAAAGAACATCCTCCTGGACATCCTCTAACTGCTGTTATGGAATTTTTTATCATCTCAAAAGCAGGAATTTTCTCTTTGTAGAAAGGATGAGGTTTATTAGCAAAAGGCAATTCATAAACTGCATCCATTTCTTCGGTAGAGAGAGGAAGTTCTGGTTTTTCAATAACGACGATTCGCTTATCATATTTTTGAAATAATCCTTTTCCGCAATAAGGATTGGATTCTTTTTCTGCAATGAGATGTGAATCCATGAAATCTTGCTTATTCAAAGCTATATTTTCAAATGAAGGAAGCTCTGTATAATCAGTTAATTTTGAAGCAAGAAATTCCTTTGATTGTTTTTCTCCAAGAAGAATCGCGCTCCCTTGAATGTTTTTTAATTCCTTTTTCGCTTTTACAGCTTCAACAGTTTTCAGAACAGCTCGCTCTCCCATGCCGTATATTAAAATATCAGCTTTAGAGGTTAAGAGAATACTTGGTAAAATTTTATCTTTCCAGTAATCGTAATGAGCTATACGCCTCATGCTTGCTTCTATCCCGCCCAATATTACAGGTAGCCCGGGAAATGCAGCCTTTGCCAAATTGGAATAAACCTGGAGCGCCATTGGAGGTCTCAATCCAGGTTTTCCGCCTGGAGAATAATCATCATCTTTTCTCAATCGTCTTGCAGGAGTATAAATATTAAGCATTGAATCAAGATTTCCTGATGTAATGGCGCAGGCCAGACGAGGCCTTCCCATAATAGTTAGTGCCTCTTTGTCTCTCCAATTAGGCTGTGATATCAGGCCAACTCTATAACCTGCAACAATGAGAACTCTTCCTATAATAGCTGCTCCAAAAGACGGATGATCTACATATGCGTCTCCTGTGACAAGTAAAATATCAATTTCTTTCCAACCTAAAGAATCTATATCCTTTCTTGTCATTGGAATAAATTCCGGCTGAGATAATGATTGTAGTGGTAAGAAGTTCAATGCTTCAGTCATCTTTGCGATCCCGGCAATTGTTTTTAAACAAAAAAGTGTTCATCCTGACAAAATTAAATCATGCGAGTGCTTATTGGCGCTGAAATATACTAAATTAAAAGACCTTATTCATCTAGAATCAGGATAGACACTTACAATAAACTTTGGTTATTCGGCAATAAGTTCTACCGTATTATTATGGATACTAAGATTATCAATTTTTTTAAGAATACGATTAATCCTTGAACTATTTTTAAATGGCTTGAAATCATCTACAAAAAAATCTCCCAGGAATTTAGGCAAAGGAAGGTTTCCTAATTCAATGCTGTGGAGTTTAAAAGAAAGGATATTCTCGCCTTTATCATTTATTATTGGCTCGATAAGGACTGTTTTACTGATTTCTATTTTAACATAATAATTAAAAACTATTTCTGAATAAGAAAATTTTATATATTTATCTTTGACTATCCCTGCAGAAATCTCTTTGTTTTTCTGAGTAAGATATCTCTTGGCGAGAAAATCAAGCTGGGCTGAGGTCAAAGAATATGTCCCTTTTGCCCCAGAATCAATTTTACTCATTATTGATATGGTTTGAGCTCCTTCCTCTTTTGAAATTGGCAATGGTGCCATAGCCGAGCGGAATGGATCAAAAATCAGGTAAGCCAAATATAAAACGCATACTAAAAAAATCAGTAATATAAGGCGAAATATGATTCGATAATTTTTTTTAGCTCCATTGTTCTTTAAATTCTTCTTTATTTCGGCATCTATTTCTTTAAAAGTAAGTTTAGCTCCACAAAGACGACAGAAAATACTTCCTATTGGATTTTCACCTGAACAGTTTTTACATTTTACATTCATGTATGTTCCTTCTTAGGCTTATTTTCAGCAGCAGAAGGATTTGATGGATAAGATTTTATATCGCCTTTAACCGTATTTGATACAGAAGATGACTTATAATCAGTTTGATAGAATCCAGTTCCTTTAAAGATAATTCCGCTTCCTCTGCCAATAAGTCTCTTAAGAGTGGAAGCTCTATTGCAGTGAGGGCAGTCGGAGATTGGAGCAGCTGTCATATTCTGAAACATTTCGAAGCGATAACCACATTCGATACATTTGTACTCATAAGTAGGCATAATTAAATCCTCAAATATTTAACTTTAATTATTAAAAATCTTAATCTCTGTCAGAGTAATTGCAATCTTTTTATAAATCAATTAGAATTTGTTCTACCATTTTTAATAAATTTTGGAGGAAATATGCTTAGAGATCTAGATCCGACTAAAACTAAAGCATGGGCGAACCTGGTTAATAATTACGAAGCTGGCAAAAATATGAATATTACGATCAAACAGCTTTTTGACGAAGACAAGGATCGTTTCACGAAATTCTCCCGTGCATTTGGGAAAAATATTCTACTGGATTTTTCAAAAAATCTAATGTGTGAGAAAGTTTTTAATTCGCTTTTATCCTTAGTTGATGAAATTGATTTAAAATCGGCAATAAATGCTATGTTCAACGGAGAATTGATTAATAGGACAGAAAAACGAGCTGTACTTCATGTCGCTTTACGAAATCGTTCGAATAAGCCTATTATTGTTGATGGCAAAGATGTAATGCCTGAAGTGACTGCCGTTCTACTCCAAATGAAAGATTTTTGTTCCAAAATCCACAGCGGAGAATGGAAAGGCTATACAGGAAAAAATATTACTGATGTGGTTAATATAGGAATAGGAGGTTCTGACCTTGGCCCTGTAATGGTGACAGAAGCTCTCAAAAAATATAAAATTAAAGGAATCTCTTCTCATTTTGTTTCTAATGTAGATGGGACTCACATTGTTGAAACTCTAGCTAGTCTTTCCCCTGAGACAACTCTTTTCCTCGTTGCATCCAAGACTTTTACAACTCAGGAAACAATGACAAATGCTCATACTGCAAGAGATTGGTTTTTGGCAGCGGCAAAGGATAAAGGTGCTGTGGCTAAACATTTTGCCGCGCTTTCGACAAATATCAAAGCTGTCGCAGATTTCGGTATTGATGTAAAAAACATGTTTGAATTCTGGGATTGGGTCGGAGGCAGATATTCTCTCTGGAGCGCGATTGGTCTATCCATTGCTTTAAGTATCGGTTTTGATAATTTCGAAGAACTTCTTGAAGGCGCACATGAAATGGATAAGCACTTTGCCTCTACTGCTTATAAAGACAATCTTCCCGTAATTTTAGCACTTATAGGCATATGGTATAACAATTTCTTTGGAGCTCAATCCGAAGCGATACTTCCTTATGATCAATATATGCATCGTTTTGCAGCATATTTCCAGCAGGGCAACATGGAGTCAAACGGAAAATACATTGCCCGTAATGGTAAAAAAGTAGATTATCAAACCGGCCCTATTATTTGGGGTGAACCAGGTACAAACGGACAGCACGCTTTCTATCAGCTGATTCATCAGGGAACAAAACTTATTCCGTGTGATTTCATAGCTCCCGCAATTTCGCATAACCCCACTGGCGATCATCATCAAAAACTTCTCTCTAACTTTTTTGCCCAAACCGAAGCTCTTGCTTTTGGAAAAACAAAAAAACAGGTAGAAGATGAATTTATCGCAGGAGGCAAGAAGCTAGAGGATGTAGCGGACATAGTACCTTTTAAAGTTTTTGAAGGGAACAGACCGACAAATTCTATCCTGGTAAAAATTATAACGCCCAAAACACTCGGCTCACTCATTGCCATGTATGAACACAAAATATTTACTCAGGGTGTTATTTGGAATATTTACAGTTTCGACCAATGGGGAGTTGAGCTTGGAAAGCAGCTTGCTGGGAAAATTCTGCCTGAACTAAAAGATAATAAGCTAATTTCATCTCATGACAGTTCTACAAACGGTTTGATAAATACTTACAAACTATGGAGAAGCTAGTTTGTTGAAATAAGCAAAAAGTGAAAAATTTTAGATTTTTCACTTTTTGCGAATTGTTAAATTATGACTTCCTTGCTTTTAAAATGCAGTTTACATCGTTTACTTCAGTCAATTCTGCACAGTCAAGAGATGTAACTTTTTCCAGAGTCGACGCAAGCGTCTCATTTTTAATATAATCAGCAAATTTCAATATAGCATTTTCCCATTCTGCAGGAACCCCATATGAGATCACTATCCTGTCTGAAACATCAAGATTCATTTCTTTGCGTTTATTCTGAATTTTACTTACTATTTCGCGGGCAAAACCTTCTTCTTTCAGTTCTTTTGTCAAATTAATATCAAGAGCGACAGTTATATTTTTTTCGGTAGCAGCAGTAAGGCCTTCTTTCTCTTTTCTCACGATAATTACATCGTCTCTGCCAATCTCTATTTTACTGCCTGAAGAGAGAACAAGAGCAACTACTTTATCGTTAATAATATTAACTATCTGATGATTTGTAAGTTTTGTTATCCTCTCGGCAACTTCTTTCATATTCTTTCCAACTTTTGGTCCAAGAAGTTTGAAGTTAGCCTTTGCTGAACGATCTACAAGTTCTTCCTCGTTTCTCATAAACTCTACGCTCTTTACATTGAGCTCATCTTTGATAATATCGACAGTTCCTTCCATTAGCTTGAGAATACTTTCTTCATGACAAATGAATATTGCCTTGGAAAGCGGCTGCCTTACCTTGATTTCCCTCTTGGTTCTCAGATATCTTCCAAGTGAAACAGCTGTTATTGCGTGCCCCATCTGAATTTCCAGGCTTTCATCTCTCATTGAAGAATCGAGTTCTGGATAATTACAAAGATGAACAGATTCCGGCATCTTATCTGTTTTAAGATTCTGATATATTTCTTCTGTCATAAAAGGGATAAACGGACATGCTGTTTTTACAAAGGTTAAAAGAACAAAATGCAGAGTCTGATATGCCTCTTCTTTGTCTGAATCATTCTGACTCTTCCAAAAACGCCTTCTGCTTCTCCTGATATACCAATTTGTCAAATCTTCAACAAATAAAGAGAACCTGTTTGCTGCCTTCTGAAGCTGATAAACATCCATGCTTTCTTTTATCTCGCTAACCATCTGACATAGAGATGAAAGTATCCATCTATCAAGAGGATTAGATGGATTCTCTGGAGGAAGCACTTCTCCAGCTTTTGGTTCATAATTGTCAACTCTGGCATATGTTGTGAAGAAACTGTATGAATTCCATATAGGGAGCATGACGGTTCTAAGAGTTTCTCTGACTCCTTCTTCGGAGAATCTTAAATCATCTGCTTTGACGACGGGAGAACCAAGCATGAATAACCTGAGAGCATCAGCTCCATACTGATTTATTACATACATTGGATCAGGGTAATTTTTCTTGCGTTTCGACATTTTCTGCCCGTCTTCAGCAAGAATCAATCCGTTTACAATTACATTTTTAAAGGCAGGTTTATCAAAAAGAGCAGCTCCGAGAACAACAAGTGTATAAAACCAGCCTCTGGTTTGATCCAAACCTTCAGCAATAAAATCAGCCGGATAATTTTTCTCGAATAGCTCTTTATTTTCAAACGGATAATGATTTTGAGCATAAGGCATAGAACCGCTTTCGAACCAGCAATCAAGTACTTCAGGAACTCTTTTTAAAATACCTTTGCCTGTGGGAGAAGGAATCTCTATTGGATCTACGAAATGTTTATGAATATCATCAACTTTCTTTCCGCAAAGTTTCTCAAGTTCAGCTACAGAACCTACGCAGATTATTTCATCAGTATCTTCATTACGCCAGATAGGCAAAGGACATCCCCAATATCTGTTTCTGCTGATAGTCCAGTCCCTGGCATTTTCGAGCCATTTCCCAAAGCGGCCGTCTTTTATGTGAGAAGGAACCCATGTAATTTTACTGTTTGCATTCAACATCTTTTCCTTGATTTTATCGATTTCGACAAACCATGAAGGTATTGCTCTGTAAATCAGTGGCGAATCATCTCTCCAGCAGTGAGGGTAATTATGTTTAATTGTCCCTCTATGGACTAACTTCCCTTCCTCTTTGAGCCTTTTAATGATAAGTTTGTCTGTATCTTTGACATACATTCCTTCGTAGTCGCTTATTGAAGCAGTAAATTTGCATTCCGGATCTATGGGACAGACTTCAGGGATACCGTGTTTTTTACCTGCCGCTGCATCGTCTTCTCCGAAACCGGTAGCAGTATGGACTATACCAGTTCCGTCTTCAGTACTTACATAATCTGCTGTAATGATTCTGAATGCGCCTTCTTCTCTGAGTTCGGAAAAGTAAGGGAAGAGCGGCACATAAGCGCGGTTAAGCAGAGCGGCTCCTTTGAATTTCGAAATGATGGTATATTCAGATTTTTCCTTATAGTAGAAAGGCAGTCTGGCTTCAGCTAAAATATAAAAAATATTTCCGTCAGCGATTTTCACATAATCTACTTCTGGGCCTACAGCAAGTGCCATATTTGAAGGCAGTGTCCACGGCGTTGTAGTCCAAGCTAGATAGAAAAGATTATGCTCTTTTTCATCCTGAAAGCGAATTGTTATTGCAGGATCTTCCACTTCAACATACCCTTGATTAGCTTCAAAGTTTGAAAGCGGAGTAGCACATCTAGGGCAGTATGGAAGAATTCTGTGCCCTTCGTAAATATACCCTTTATCCCATAGTTGTTTGAAAACCCACCATATAGACTCCATATAATCCTTATCCATAGTCCTATAACCGCGCTGAAAGTCAACCCATCTTCCCATCCTGCGGACTATAGTTTCCCATTCACCTGTGTAGCGCAGAACAATAGAGCGACAAGCTTCATTGAATTTATCTATTCCAAAATTCTCTATGTCTTTTTTGCCTGATAAATTGAGTGTTTTTTCCATTTCGTATTCTACAGGCAAGCCATGGCAGTCCCATCCAAAAACCCTGTCTACGAATTTACCACGCATAGTCTGATAGCGAGGAACAACATCTTTTATCGTCCCGGCAAGAAGATGTCCATAATGTGGAAGGCCTGTGGCAAACGGTGGTCCGTCGTAAAAGACAAACTCGTCCGAACCTTTTCTGTTCTCAAGCGATTTCTGGAATATCTTATTTTCTTCCCAGAATTTCTGTATGTTCTCTTCTATTTCAGGGAAACTGCTTTTTGTGCTAACTGCTTTAAACATAATGAAAAATACTCTCTTTAGTTCAACTTTAATAAATAAACATAAAATTTAAGTTGCAGGCACTTATCTTTCAAATTTCTATAGAAAACTATGCCCTTTTCTCTTGCTGTTCCTTATGTTTTCTTTTTCACATAAGCTTTTTATTTTGTTATGATAGCCTTTCTGAATTTGCATACAGAATTTATCAAAAAAACCTCATCTGCGCTTTTGAGCTCTTCTACCGTAATGATTTTTTCTTTGAGTTCACCTTTGTCAATAAGAGACTGACGAAAAGTTCCAGCCAGCAATCCTGACGAAATTGGCGGAGTAAACAGACGATTGCCTGTTCTTATAATAATATTGGATGAAAGCCCTTCAGTGATTTCTCCATTCTGATTCCAGAGGATTACTTCATCATAGTCAGGGTATTTAGACTTTATCGAGTCATAAATCATGCGGTTTGTAGTTTTGTGATATAAGAAAGGATTATTCTTGTTTATAGGTTTTGAAGCTATTGCGACTCTGATTTCATTTTTTATCTTCCCAAGCAGAACTGATTCAAACGATACATTTCCGTCTGCATTCAATAAAATCCTTATTTTTATTGATGGAGAGTTTTGCTCTGTCAAAACCGATCTTATCTTATCTTCATCAAACGGATAATCAAAATACTCAGCTGATTTTTTCATTCTTTCAATGTGGTAGTCCTGCAAAAAATATCCTTCTTCATAAGTCCATAAGAGAGATTCAAGTATCGAAAAACAAGGAATTGGATTTGATAGAAATTTTGTTTTAATAAGACACTCTTCATATTCGTCTATTGCGGTCGACTCCCATACAATTCCACCTCCGACTCCATATTCGGCTTTTGATGTCTTCTTATCTATTACAACTGTTCGGATAGCTACATTAAACTGAGCTGATTTATCGGGAGCAATTAACCCTATGCAGCCAGTGTATATACCTCTTGGAGTCGATTCGAGCTCTGAAATAATTTCCATTGTTCTTACTTTCGGGGCGCCTGTAATTGATGCGCATGGAAAGAGTGCTTTCATTATTTCAACAAAGCTAGATTTGGTTTTCGCTTGTACAGTTGAGGTCATCTGCCAAACAGTCGGATATTTTTCCACTTCAAAAACTTTTGGAATTTTAACAGTTCCTGTTTCAGCAATCCTGCCGATGTCGTTTCTTATCATATCAACTATCATAATGTTTTCCGACCTGTTCTTATGTGAATGATGAAGCCATTCGGATTGCTTCTTATCTTCTTCAAGAGTCAAACCTCTAGGGGCAGTCCCTTTCATAGGCATAGAGGTAATAATTCCATCTTTTAAAGTAAAGAAAAGTTCAGGTGAAGCAGAACATATCGTAAAATCATCCGTTTCGATATACGCGCAATTCGGCGACCTTTGTGAGCTGGCAAGCTCGCAGAAAAGTTCCCAGGAGTCGCCTTTAAATTCGGAATGCTGCCGCATGGTATAGTTAACCTGATAAGTATCGCCGCTTTGTATATAATTTTTAACCTTATCAATTGCCGAATTATATTCTTTCCTGGCAACTGTCGGTTCCCATTTTGAAAAATAGTCGTTCTTCTTCAAATATTCTGGAAGTTCTATAATTTTGTACGAGTCAAACAAAGCAAACCATAGAAGAGGCAATTTAGATGTTCCACTTCGCAGTTCCATTGCCGCATCAAATGCAGGTGCGGCATCATAAGATACAAATCCTACTGCAAACTGTTTTTTCTCTAAAACTGTACTCTCAATATAATTCAAGTAATTGACAACTTCGTCAATTTTATATGTCTGCAATACTTCTGATGGATTTTCAAACTCCATCCAGTTTAAAGTAAAGCGATCGCAAAGGACTGTTCTAGCTGACATCTTACTCTATATTCTGAATTTGTTCACGGATTTTTTCGACTTCCGTTTTGAACGTTACTATTAAAGGAGAAATTTCAGAGCAAGCGGCTTTTACGCCAAGAGTATTTATTTCCCTCTGGATTTCCTGAAGAAGGAATTCAAGGTTTCGACCCGGAGTTTCCTGGCAAGTGAGCTTTTCGAACTGTATAAAATGGCTTTTGAGACGGGTTATCTCTTCCGTAGCATCACATCTGTCAGAAATCATGACAATTTCTTTAATGAACAACTCTTCATTCTGGATAGGAATTTCCTGATTTTTTCTTATGCGGTCGAGCAATTTTGCATGATATATTTTGGGAAGTTCAAAAGCAAGTTTCTCTATCTGTTCAAGGAGATTTGAAAGGATGGAAAGCTTTTCAAGAAAATGTTTTTTAAGATATTCTCCTTCAAAATCTCTTGCTTTATTGAACTGTTCTAAAGCTGTATCCAGGCTTTTAAAGAGATCGACCACACATTTCTCATCAGATGAAATTTCAGGATTAATGATTTCCACAGACTTGGGGAGTTTGTAGAGCTCAGCTATTGAAAGGTTTTGAATCACTCCATTTTCAGATGAAAACTTTTGGGCGCTTTCTATGTATGCTTTCAGTATTTCGTGATTAATTTTAATACTTTTTTTAAGGCTATCTGAGGTAAAAATTAAGTTGACCGAAGCAAAAACGCTTCCTCTAGAAATTGATTCATAAATGATTTTTCTTATCTGAGATTCAAATTCATTCAATTCCTGCGGTATGGAAAGTTTAAGATCAAACTGTTTCCTATTAACTGATTTAATTTCAACTCTGAATGTTATTCCGTTATTGGATGAAACCTCTCCAAAGCCATATCCCGTCATGCTTTTCATAAAAAATTCCTTTGATAATTTTCTCTAAATTAACCTTTTATCAGATAATATCAAAGGAGAAAGACATAAAGAAAAAAGCGCACCTCCATGAGATGCGCTTTTTTACAGGTTAATTATTAGTTTTGGAGCGCAATCAATTGTTCTTCGAGTTGAGCTAGGATTGGATGCTGAACGAATATCTGAAGTCCATCTATTATTCCGACAATGGCCTCTGCATTTTTGAAAGACCAGCCTCCATTATTATTGACTATAGCTAGTATTCCATTTCTAAAGTTTATAATAGTGTCGATCGACACTTCCTCATTGCTGATTGATGCTGCAAGCACCGTAAACCCGTTAATAAGAGTAGTGAGATTTTCAGAATTCCAACCATTCTGACCGTTAGCTATAATCACAAATACACTTTCTTCAATTTTTCTAAAAGCGTCAAAATGAGTCATAGCGATTGAGTTTTCGCCATATTCAGCTTTAATTGCAGCTCCAATTTTGTCAAAGAGAGGATCAAGTTTAGCTTTGACTGTCGCTGGAGTCTGATTTCCTTGAGAGAGATCTATTGTTGATGTAATTGCATCAAAAACTATATCCATGTGCCTGTAAACAGGTTCCTGTGGAAGAGCATTGATAGCACTTAATACAGCAATAATCTTGTCAAATGTGGCTCTCTGCTGTGTTGTGAGATTATCATTAACAAGAACTTTTATATTAGTTACTATTGTTTCAATATGTATCATCGAAGTAGGAACAAATGCACTTTGATCCTGGAGCAGAGCTTCAAGTGATTCCATAATCTGTTTTGTTGCTTCAACACTCTGAGCCTTGTCATTCACAACAGTCTGGATAGCATATGCAAGGTTAACAAGAGCCATATGATTCTTTGGCTGCAACCCGATTATACCTTCAGCTTCCATTGCATCAATAGCGTCAACAATATTTCTGGCAGCTTCAGCCTGAGCAGAAGTTATGATTTTTTGTGTTCCCGCCCAATCTATAACATTGTTAGTGAAATTGGTAAAATCGGAGAATGTAAGAGTTTTATTATTAGCCTTGTTGACCAGATCAACAATATTTGCTCCATTGGCTATTGCAAAACTTAGAGCGTATTTGAGAAATTCGCCTAATCCCCTGAGTGCTCTATTAGAAGGTGTATGACATTGAACGATTTCAATAGTAGGATTGAAATTCATAACCGAAGAAGGAATTGTAGCATGCCATCCACATTTTCTTATAGTAGGATTTGTGTAGAATTTCCAGTTTTTGAACTTAAGTTTGGCAGGGTTTGTACCCCATCCGTGAATTTCAGCGCTTTCATTGCTTGCGGTAGCGGCGTCAACTATAAAGTTTGTCTTTGCTCCTACTATACAGATAGGAGTACCTGTAACATCTTTCGCAATAAGAAAAGTACCAGCAGTGAAACCATAAATTAGATTATTATTAGTTAATGTGGTAGTGCCTTCAATTTCAAGAGTTCCATTATTCTTATAGTATTTAGTAACTTCAGTATTCATCTGCCATTTCTTGCCGTTTCCCACAATATCTCTTTTCCATGATTCCGGATAATTACAGCCAAGAGGATTTTTTATATAAGAATAAATATTATTCTTGCTTACCGTATAAGATTCAAAAATAACTTCTGATGCCATCAAGGTAAATGAATCCAAAATCAAAAAGATAAAAGCCAGAAGAAGAATTGCAGTTTTTTGGGTTAGATTGTTACTGTTCATGTGGAACCTCCTTATTTTGTTTTTTCAGTTGAGTTAGAGAATTAGCTCTCTTGAAAAAGATTCTACATATAAGGAGAGATGAACATAAAATTAATTTGATAATAAACTTACAATGTTTACCTATTTGTTGAATTAGATCATCATATGTGTCAAATAAAGGTATTGTTTGTGCGGAAATTCAGGATCGCTTTTTGAATTTTTGAAAAATTCTGATTAAAGACGGTTTTTGTGGAAGTAAATATTTTTATTTATCCAAAACCTTCTAAAAAGCAAGAGTACCTAGTAGATGAATGGTTCATCAAGAGCATCTTCAGGCAATAGACTTTCGCGTGGGGAAATTTCATAAACTGGCGCTGGTGTAAACTGAACAGCCACGCTTACGCTTGCATTTGTATATGTACCTACTCCGTTTGTATTGACATTCTGGCTCAAAGAAGTATTAACAGTTAATTGAATATTGCATGGTAACTGCCTTATGAGAGTCAAGCCTACATTAGGCCAGTAGCCGTTATAAAAATCTCGAGAAACAGTAATCACTCCGCTTGTTCGATCATTAATTTTAAAATTCAAATTTGTATTCAAATATGAAGAATCCGCAAATGACCTTTGAAAATATGTTCCGCTTTCCACCTGTTCCATCATACTCCCCATTGAAAAAGTCGGATTGGTAGAGTTGTTTCTGGTATATACCCAATTTGGATTAATGCTCCACCCATCTGCAAATTCCCAGGTTCCTCCAACATTTACTGTGCTTAAGCAATTAGCAATATCGGTTCCGCTAAAGAGTCTGCTCCCGTCTATAATTGTTGTTAAATTGAAATTTAATTTTTCATTTGGCGTGATATTGATAATATTTCCAAAATCGCCAATGTTATTAAATGTACCAGGCGGTTCACCGATACGGCTATCAGTGTTAAAAAGGACATCAAGATAGTTTGTCATGCTAGCCCAATTATAAGATTGACTTGATTTCCAACCTCCTCTTCTAGTTTGAAGTCTGTTATCTAGACCAAATCTCATGAAATTTTGAGTATCGATACGGTCAATGTCGTCAAAATAATAAAGATATTTACGATCTGTTCCAAAAGGCTGCAAATAAGTATAATCGACATACGGCTGGAACACATGTCTTATTCCATTCATATTCCAAAAAGCATTCTTGGCATTGTCCCATGACCGGGAAAATTTTGTATTGAGGGTTAAACCGAATTCTGGAATTATTCTGCCGGCGGCTCCTCCGCTATTATTGTAATTTACAACTGTGGCTCCAGAATTAGCTTCAGGCGCTTGTGTAGATAAATTATCCATAAGCTGATCATCGCTTATAGGAATTGAAGAGCTGTTTGTATAGCCCGTTAACCTCAAACCAGCTCTAGGTATTAAGTTAAAACCTTCAAGATTCAATGGATAGTAAGCAAAGTGAACTGTATCTAGTCTTCCGGAACTATAACCTGTTACATCGACTCCATTTCCAAGAGGTGGAACATAACTAGCTCTTGATCTATTAAAACTTGCCCATTGCATGTCATAATAGCCGATACTTGTTTGACCCTGGTAGTAAATATTTTTCCATATTTCCTGTCTTGGGGTAGTTAACTTTAAAGTAGGAAATTCTTGAACAGTTGGAGCAAACGAATTAATTTTTGGACGGAATGTCAAATCTGCTGATAATCTGTCAAATTGATAACTCAAATTAGCATATGTTGGGGGTTCAGGATCAGTAAAAAACCAATTCTGGTAGTAGTCATTCAAGAAATACAGATCGCTTAAAGCGTTGAACCTGCCTCTGAAATCAAGGCGATCTGTAATATGTGTCATATTTTTTATATCAAAGTCATATCTGAATGAATTTAAAGGATAATATCTACTGTCGATTGGAGGAGAATAATTCGGATCCATATCGTTTATCATGTAAATAAATGATTCCGTTTTTGATGCAGCAGTCGAAATATCTGTATAATTTCCAAATCCAAACCCTCTTTTGGTGTAGTACCCAAGCATATTGGTAGTATTAACTTTTAGGTCAGGACTGTCGTATAGTGCCCAGGAATTGGTATTTTGGATAAAAAATCCGTAGTTTGAGCTTACACCTGCATTAAAATTCCAGAATCCCAAATCTCTTTTTGGCGGCTTATACATCACAGGAAGCCAAAAAACAGGAACATCACCAACATATATTATATTGTTATAAGCCCAAAAATGATAAGTATCTACATTTGGAGCATATTGGGTATGAGTTAAATTGGAAGGAGTGTCTCCAGATGGATATGCATCTACCAAACTCGATTTAAAACTATAAACTGAATGGCCTTCTACAAAATCAGGACAAGGGCTTATCTCAGCATCAGGGATTACCAATGATCCGTCAGCTTTTCGTGTCGCTCCGTCAGCTACTACTGTCCATCCTCCAAAATTTCCCTCAAAACTACCTGTTTGAAAAACACCAGTTCCCATATCCCCGATTGCCTTATCTCCTCTCCACGAAACAACTTCAGCTATAACATCTACTACCAGCTTTTGCCTTCCCGTAGGATCCATTACAGTGCCAACTACTTTTAACTTTACATTTGGATCTTTTTCCAATCTTCTAAGATCCCAATATTCAATTTCTTGTCGACTTTTAACAATTCTTGTAAATCTGACATTTCCGGATAAATCGGCAATTTTATTTGTGTTGTTATATACTGCTTTATCCGCGTAAATGATCATATCTCCTTTTCTGATGAACACATTGCCGTAAGCTACCATATTGTCTCCAATAACATCAAAAGAATCAGCCTTGGCCGTGACGCCCTGAATAGCATTAAGCGAATCAATCAAAAAAGCGTTGGAATAGAATGAAAATAGAAAAAAAGTTAGCCAGACAAGCAGGCAAAAAGAAGTGTAAACTTTCTTATAAAAAAACATGTACCTATTCAGAAAAGAAGTGTAAAATATTAATTAGAATTTTATTAACCAAAGACGATTCTATCCAAATAGGAAAAGTATTACAATAAGCTTTATTGAATTTATCAAGGAAAACAATGCTATTTTAATGCCAAAACTCTATAAAGTCTGAGTTGTAATAGCAAAACAAAGCATATCATTAACATTTTTGAGGGGAATTTATGACAAGAGTTGTAGTAATTGGGGCTGCCGGAAGAATGGGAAGGCTTCTTGTAAAAAATATATTGATTTCATCTGATTTAAGACTCGTAGGAGCTATTGAAGCACAAGGAAATCCGACTATTGGCTCGGATGCAGGAGCATTAGCAGGTCTTCCTAATTGCGGACTCCAGCTAACTGATAACCTTAAAGGAAGTTTAGCAAATGCAGATGTGATAATTGATTTTAGCACTGGAAGAATTGTTGAAAACGCAAAACAGGCTTTTTTTAATAATGTAGGAATTGTCATTGGCACGACAGGCCTTGGTCAGGAAGAAAAAAATGAACTTAAAAAACTAGCAGAGGAAGGCGCAAGAATTGTATGCGCTCCGAATATGAGCGTAGGAGTAAATCTGCTTTTTTATCTTGCGGGCTATGTTGCTAAAATATTAGGTGATAGCTATGACATTGAGCTTGTAGAGCTTCACCATAACCAAAAGAAAGACGCTCCAAGCGGAACAGCTGTCAGACTTGTAGAAATTATGGCAGAAGCCCGTAATATGAGCATGGATAGCGATATATGCTACGGAAGAAAAGGAATTACAGGCACTAGAGCTCAAAATGAAATCGGAGTACATGCAGTAAGATGCGGAGATGTAGTCGGAGAACACACAATATATTTTTCAACTTGTGGAGAAAGAGTAGAACTCACGCATAAAGCCTCAACCAGAGAAACATTTGCCCTTGGAGCTCTCAGAGGTGCGAGATTCATTTCAAAATCAGCCCCAGGCTTATATGACATGCAGGATGTCTTAGGAATCAGCAAATCATGTTTGGATACTTAATGAACTTCCTGATATACAACAAAATATTTTAGCATAATCCAAAATTTATTTTTGAAGAAAATATTTCATTACTAAAAGAAATTAATAATTAAGCTATAATACTTCGTGGGTTTAAATCACTAATACCTATAATGGATATGCAAGTTTTCGATAAAGAAATGGCTTTACATAATGTAATGGGTTCAGAAGAAATGCTTCATGAACTTATTAATACTTTCATAACTCATAATATCGATGAACAAAGCATGCAAATATTTTGTAATTCGGTAAGAGATAATGACATTGCATCAATATTCAGAAAAACACACAATCTTAAAAGCACCAGCTTATATGTCGGAGCATCCCTGCTAAGCAAGGCCATAATTAACTTAATTGAATTTACAAGAAGTATGATTGCAACTGTAATACAAAGCTCATATAAAAATATTGACGACAAGTGCGATGAAAACATAACTCAGAAAGAAGTCGATAATGCTGTAGCAATAATTGAACTTAAAAAAACCACTGAACCCGTTTGCTCAATTGTCGAGAAAAACAATCAGGAACTTTATGAAAAATTTACATTTCGTATTGCTTCAGAATTATTCAAATTAACTAAAGCCCATGCCTTTGATCCTATTACTCAAATGACAGAAAAAATACTTTTTGAAGTCCAATCGTATAAATCTACTGTTCAGCCTTTTTTAGATAAAATAATTTAACTTTATGGCTGATCAAAATGCTCTCCCAATCCTTAGAGCTGAAGATGTAAAAATACACTTCCCTGCCTATTCATGCTCTCTAGCTCAAAAGAAAATATCCTATACAAAAGCTGTAGACGGAGTAAACCTTGAAATCAACGCAGGTGAAACTCTAGGGCTTGTAGGAGAATCAGGCTGCGGAAAATCAACTCTTGCAAGGGCGCTTCTTCATCTTGTGCCGCTAACTTCTGGATCAATTTTCTACAATGGAATTGATATTTCCAAGATGAGACATAGAAAACTTAGAGCTCTTAGAAAAGAATTTCAAATAGTTTTTCAGGATCCTTATGCATCTCTAAATCCCAGAATGACGGTAAGAGCAATTCTCGCCGAACCTCTGCTTGAACATAATATAGTGCAGAAAAGCAACCTCCAGCACGAACTTGAAAGACTGATGTCGATAGTCGGACTTTCTGCTAAGATGTTCAATAAATTCCCTCATGAATTCTCAGGTGGGCAAAGACAGAGAATAGCTTTAGCCAGAGCTTTATCTCTTAAACCAAAAATTCTTGTAGCTGACGAACCTGTTTCAGCCCTTGACATTTCAGTTCAGGCGCAAATATTAAATTTGATATCAACCCTACAGAAACAAATGGAGTTGTCACTTATTTTTATATCTCATAACATGTCAGTAGTAAGGCATATTTGCTCAAAAGTTGCAGTGATGTATTCAGGCAAAATAGTTGAAATGGCAACAACCAAAGATATCTTTGATAACCCTCGGCATCCATATACAAAAACACTTTTAAAATCAATACCAATTCCCGATCCTATATTAAGGAAACAGTAATTGAATATTTCTAAAAAAAACTATGAATAATTTTGAAGACTCTCTAATTAAATTCTGTTCACAAAAACCTCATTTTATCCTTAAAGAAGCTGAAACTGTTTTAGGAAAAATAAAACCACATAACCAAAGTATCGCAGACTTATTAGAATATTGTTCTTTGACTTTCAGAGATTTGTCAAAAAAGCAGAATGATAGATTTTTCTCAAGACATCATTTCTTTAAGGGATTTAAATTCAAAATTGAATTAAGTGATTTTGAAATTGAAAATTCGCTCCTTATTCCCGGACATAAATTTATCCCTTTTTATTTTTCTGATCTATTTTCATCTTCGCTCTCATTAATCGATAATAAAACAAAAAAGCCTATCCCTTCAAAAAGAATATCTTTCAAACTTCGGGATTTATATGAATATTATTTTGCTTTCCCCTCTGAAACGATTAAAGAATCTATTATTGCTGATGACAAAACTAATTCAAAAGTTATAGGAAAAAATCCTGATGGGATTGTAACCATCAGAGTTTTTGATCTTAAGCAATTTTTTAAATCTTTAAATTGTAACAATTTCAATTTTCTTATTCTAGAAGTATCAGACTGGACAAAAGGCGAATTCATAATAGATATCTGCAAAAATGAGTTAACTTTGGATCAGGAACAGGCCTACATGTTCGCTGAAGAACTTGAAAGCTCTCTTTACAAAGTATTTGAATATTTTGGCCCTTATATTGATGTACCTGAACAACTTGCATGGGCTTTCTTCCTTTCAGAAAAGAAAATTTTAAATATCCCTATTATCACACTAGAAGAGGCTTTACATATTTCAGAGAATATTGATTACAAATATTTTGAAGATAATAGTATTTTGTGGTTTAAAAATGATGATGTTACACTATGGGAGAAAAATTGTGAAACAACCAATAACAACCCTTTTTCCATATCCTCAGGTAAAATATCTTCAATTGATTCAATTTTTGATGAACTAGGAATCCCTCTTACTTCTAAAGAACTTAATTTATTTATAAATACTTTCGGAGAAAAAGATCTTACTCTCTCGAGCTTTATCAGCAATTGCCTTCCCGTTCATATTCCATTTAAGGACAAAGCTCAGGAAGTAGCTTTATTAAACAAAATAGAAGAGTTATATGAAAATCCCAGGCAGATAATATTATTTCCAGATAACAGTAGTGATTTAAAATTTATTCATAGTAGTGTTATCAGACTTAGAAAAATTTTCATTTTTTATTCATTTGAAAAATTAACTGTAAACCGTTCTAAAGAAGAAGCATCTCTGGCTTATCGAGAAATAAGAGATCAGATTAACTCTTTATCTTCTATTCTATCATTCTATATGAATAACCCTGACAATCTAAATCATATAAGTAAAATCTCAGCCTTAACTGATTACATCGAAAACCATTTCTCAATAATAGAAAGTTTTTTAAACAACTGAAAGATCTTTAAAATTACTAATTTCATTTTTGTAAGACCTTAATATTTACACTTACAATATTGATATCAAAAACTTTTATACCCTTTACGCTTAACTTTTTTTGTATTTTCATATCAATCTGTATTACAACATTTTATAATATTATATTTTCTTCTTAATATTTTGGCATGTTTGTTGCTTACTTATATCTTGTTTCCTAAGCACTAAAACCAAATTTATAAGGAAGAAGTATGAAAAAAAGACTCTTAATAACAGGAATATTGACAATGCTGACCATCAGCTCTTACGCTGAACTTGTAACATCCAGCGTATACACAGGAACTATTACGGAACTTCCCAATCCAGGCACAGTCATAAAAAAAGGTTCCATTTTAGTTAAATTTGACGACACCCCGATAAATGCTCAGATCGAAGCATTAAAAGCCGATATAGAAGCAACTAAACTTCTCATTGCAAATAAAAAAGACGATTGCGATAGAGTTACAAAACTTATTGATAAATCTGCTGTGAGTAAAAATGATTATCAGGACGCTTGTTATGATTATGAAACAGCAAAAGTTACACTCAAAATGAAGGAAGCTGAATTGGCAAAATTAGAAAGCGATAAGACATGTTTTACAATAGTTGCGCCTTATGATTGCAAAATATGCAAAGTATTCATCATGCAAAATTCAGGAACGGATATTGGACAGGAAATTCTTGAAGTTGAACGCTTAAATTAGTTTAAACGATTGCCTTTTTTTACAGGAGAGCCAAAGGCTGGCTCTCACTTTTATCTTTTATCATTTTTTACAATTTCCCCGGGAAGAGTTGAGGCATAAGAATAAATTTTGCGACCTGGATAAATTGTAGTATTAATGCCTGTGTGAACTTCCTCTCCCACAATTACTCCGAGTTTTCTTCTGCCAGTATCTATAAAATCAGATTCAACTAAACATTTGTGATTTTTCCCATCATGCCTTAGATTGGCAGTAATTGTGCCGGCTCCAAAATTGGTTTTTGTACCAATAATAGAATCACCAATATAACTTAAATGGCCTATGCTCACTTTATTCATTATTAATGAATTTTTAAGTTCAACTGCTTGCCCTATATGACATTCGTCTCCAATATAGGTATTTCCTCTTATATAACAGTTCGGTCCTATTTTTGAATTCTTTCCTATTACGGCATTTCCTTCTATATAAACTCCTGGTAAAATCACACTTCCTTCTCCCAATATTATTTTACCGTCAATAGTTGCTCCAGTTCTAACAGTGCCATAGATATAGGTTTCTGATAATTCAGCTATGCTTTCTTCATTTATTTTTATAAAATCCCATGGATATGTGATAATTAAGGAATCTTTGTCTATTTTGAGTTTTGCTTCACTTCCCTTAACTTCGAAAAGAACAGATGAATTTTCTTCAACAATTATTCCTCCTAAGTTTTTCGCTATTTCATTTAGAATATTTCTTGACGGCCAGAAATCAGATCGGATTTTGATTTCTGCATTTCCAAACTTTGATAAAATTTCTTTCAGTCTCTTTTCCTGTAAAAGAGAAAGCGTTGTGCCGGCTAAAGGAAAATCTCCAAGTCTTTCTGAATAGTTTTCAAACGGCGCAAGAGTCTTTTTTAGAGTATTTTTTAAGTAAACTATCTGCATAATTTTTTGCTAACTAATTAAGTTTATTTTCAGCTATTGCTGCTATTTTTTTTGTCCATGAATCAGCTATTTTGTAAGTTTTTGCTTCAATCATTATCCTTATGAGATTTTCAGTACCGGAATATCTTACAAGAACTCTGCCGTTTTCCTTTAGCTCCGTTTCACATTTTTTGATTTCTTCAGCAAGTTCAGGCACTTTATCGATAGGGATCTTCTCCTTAACCTTGATATTGACAAGTTTCTGGGGAAATTCTTCCATGCAGTTTGCCAATTCGGCTAAAGGTTTCTGCTGTTCTATCATCATTTTCAGCACATGAAGAGCTGTAATTATTCCATCTCCAGTTGTTACATAATCCATAAAGATGATGTGCCCGGATTGTTCGCCTCCAAGATTAAAATTACCCTCCCGCATTTTTTCAATTACATATCTGTCGCCAACTTGGGTAGTTATTAACTCTATTCCATGTCTGACCATAGCATGCCTGAGACCTATATTGCTCATCACAGTAGAAACTAAAGTATCATTTGAAAGCCGTCCTAATTCTTTGTAATAGATTGCGCACATTGCTAGGATTTTATCACCGTTAACGACAGCTCCGTTGCTATCAAGCAAAATTACTCTGTCTGCATCTCCGTCAAAACAAATTCCAACATCTGCCTGATGTTCCCTGATAAGATTGGATATGTTTCCAGGATACATAGCTCCGCAATTTTTATTTATATTAAAACCGTCAGGATCAACTCCGACTTTTATAACTTCGGCTCCCAATTCTCTAAATATCCACGGGGCAATGCTATACGCTGCGCCATTAGCGCAATCAAGAATAACTTTTAAGCCTTTTAAACTTGAATCTTTAATAGTACTTTTAGCAAACTCGACATATCTTCCCTTTGCGTCTTCTATTCTATGCGCTTTCCCAAGCAAATTTGTTCCAACATGTTCGCTATTTATATCTCCGCTGAACATTATGTCTTCTATTTTTAACTCTTCGGAATCAGGCATTTTAAATCCATCAGCTCCAAAAATTTTCAATCCGTTATCTTCATAAGGATTATGAGAAGCTGTTATCATTATTCCGCAATTAGCATTAAAGGATTTAATAAGTCTGGCAATCGCTGGAGTAGGCAGAGGGCCAACGCTGTAAACATCCATTCCCATACTGACAAGTCCGCTCTCAAGAGCACTTTCAAGCATATATCCTGAGAGTCTTGTATCTTTTCCGATGACGGCTCTGAAAACGCCCTCTCTATCTGCTTTGAAATACTTTCCCAGTGATTTGCCTAGCATCAGCGCTATTTCTGGAGTAATCGGGTATGTATTGGCTTTACCTCTTATTCCATCTGTTCCGAATAGTTTCTTTTCCATTTTAAGGTCCTCTCATTCCAAATCTTTTTTCCCAGTGATGAACCTTTTTCAGTCCCCACTTACCATATTCAATTTCAATCAAATCAAACCTGTATTTTATTGCAGGATTGCCTATTTTACACAAATAATCGACTGCTGCACTTTCAATCCTTTCTGCTTGATGTTTTCTGAGCCAAGTTTCATCTGCTGAATTGTCACCTTTATCTAAGGTATGACGAGTTTTAACTTCTACAAAACATAGGATTTCTCCATCTCTGGCAATAATATCTATTTCTCCTGTTCTATTATCAGAAATAAAATTCCTTTTCAATATATCAAAGCTCTTAGCCCTAAGAAGTTTTGTAGCCAGGTTTTCCCCTTTTTGGCCTAATTTTAAATGAGAAACCATGTCAACTATTTTATTATTTATTTCTTTTTCTGAGTCTTAGTATCTCCATATGATGACGAATTGCCTGAAGCTCTTTGAATAAGTCTTAAGAAAAGAGCTAAGATCAAACAAACAAAAGGAATAAAATATAACATAATAGTATGACCATTAAAGAACAATGAATTTTCAGCCAGCAAATTTATATTAGCTGGATCAGGTCGCCCTGTGATATAGTTTCCTATAAACGAATCTATTGATTTTATTGCAGGAAACGCAAGAAGCATCCCAACCAAAGCAAGAAAAGAGTAAATCCTTCCTGTTCCAAAAGAAACAATCGCTGTTAATGGAATATGTCCGCATAAAGCAACTCCTAACCCTGATATTATTGCGCCAATTACAATGGGCCAAAATTTATAGTTTGAAGGATTTAAATTGATTAGCCCAAATTTATGAAGGAAATAAAATAGCGGAACTCCAACTGTAATTGATACAAGATAAGTTATAGCTAAACTGTTATCTTTGAAATGAATTTGATTTATAAAAGTTTTTCTCTCGGACAGAGATGCTTTTACTATAATAAAACCAAATAAAATGCCGATAATTAAAGCAGCAATAATTTTTGAATTTCCAGAGAGCTCAAGATGATTCATATTAAATCCTGATTATTTATTTTTCATCAATGCTAATTTTAAGAGACATTAGAGTTCCAAGAATAACTGATTCAATGAAGACTATTATTATATAAACGGCAACAACAATAAAAAGACCTAATGCATCGCTCCACATTTTTAAAAATGTATCTCCAGCTATTATCATCCCTGCCATTGAAAGGAATCCACCTATAAAATTTATCAAAACCCCAATAGATAGGTAATAAGCCGGTCCCTTAGAAAGATGATCCTCAGGAAATAATTGAAATTTAAATTGTTTTCCTGCTAAAGCTGCTATTATAGAACCAATCAAAACTCCTAAAATAAAAATCTCTTCCCAGCTAATTTCAAAACTTTCTCCATTAACCGCATCAAGTGTTTTTGTCATAATTTTCGAATATGCCTCTAATGTCCCTACATAGCCATTAAGAACAAAAAGACTGATAGCAAAAAGTATTGCTATTAGAACTCCTGCTAACCAAGGTGATATTTTAGACGCGAATATGCTTTTAAACATATTTTCCTCTTTTAATTATTCATTATTTAAATTGGGGAATTTAAAGTATATAAAGAATCCTGCCGCATAGCCCTATTTGCATGACATAAAGCAAGCCCCAGAGCATCTGTAGCATCAAATTCTAATTGAGAAATATCAATTCCCAAAAATGAAGACATAATTGTCGCAACCTGTTCTTTTGAGGCAGTTCCTATCCCACCAGCTGCCATTTTAACTTCTTTTGGAGAATATGCATAGATTGGAATATCCAAAGAGGACAAGGCAGTCATTACAGCTCCTCTTGCATAGCCTAATATCATGGTGGTTCTTACATTTTTACCGAAAAAGGCTCCTTCAATTGCTGCCACATCCACTTTGAAAGTTTTTACCAGTTCTTGAATTCCATAATATAGCCTGGTCAAACATTTACTTTGAGGTAATTCTTTTCTGTTCTTTATCAGACCGCAATCAATTGTTTTAAATAAATCTCCATTGGCATTTATTATCCCGTATCCTGTGCATCTCAAGGCAGTATCTACTCCAAGTATTACCATTGAAAACCTTTATCAATCGATCTGAATTGTTTCAAGAATTTCTTCCGGAATATCAAAATTAGCATGAACGCTCTGGACATCGTCGAGTTCTTCGAACTTTTCAACAAGTTTAATAATTCTTGTAGCTTTGTCTTTATCTTTAATCTGAACATAATTCTCGGGTTTTCTGGTAAGTTCGGATTCATCAGGAGTAATTTTTGCAGACTGGAGGGCTTTTGATATGCTATCGAAAGCTTCAACAGGCGCCCATATTTCAGCACTACCGTCAATGACTTCTATATCTTCTGCTCCAGCATCGATAACGATGTCCATTAATTTTTCTTCTGAAGCGTTCTCTCCTGTCACAACAAAACGGGATTTGCGCGGAAACATCCATGAAACAGCTCCGCTGCTTCCCATATTTCCACCATTCTTATCAAAAACAGCTCTCACTTCACTGCTGGTGCGGTTTCTATTGTCTGAAAGGCATTCCACAAGAATTGCTACTCCATCAGTTCCATAGCCTTCATAAACTATCTCTTCAAAACTGCTTGCATCCGCGTCTTCTCCTGAACCTTTTTTTATAGCTCTCTCTACATTGGCTACTGGCATGTTAGCAGATTTAGCAGCAAGGATAGCAGCTCTAAGTCTGGCATTTGTGTTAGGATCAGATCCTCCTGTCTTTGCTGATACTATTATTTCTTTTGACAGTCTTGAAAATATTTTACCTTTTTTCTTATCGGCTGCGCCTTTCTTATGCTTTATATTTGCCCACTTGCTATGACCAGACATAAGTTCCCCTTAAAGTTTGATAATTAACAAAATGATATTGAGTTTAAAAATAGCAAAATCCATAAAAAAAACAATAGTCATTTAACTTATACTTTTCTCTTACTTCTCATCCTTAAGCTTAATAAAACCCTTCTAAAATAGTTAAAATCTATCTCAATACAACAAAAATTGATATATCTTTCATTTACTCTGCAGCTTCGGTTCCTAGAATATTGCCTTTTGTCAAAGTTAAATCAATATTGTTCTTTCTAAGGGAAGCTCCTCCTATTTGCCCTGAATAAATTTTTCCATCAGGCATAATTGTGTTGGAAAATACAGTGTCAGAAAAGTGCCTCTTCGCCCAAATGATAAGTAAAGTTTATAAATCAGCCTCAGTTTTAGTATTTGGGAGATTATAGATTTTGAGGATGAAATATTCCTTATCCCTGAAGCCGTAAGCTTGGCGGATGAG
>Ga0154563_106_pt1 | contig 42641 bp, 39 predicted proteins | sample RifGroF2_FD_105706 | JGI IMG/M metagenome (GOLD analysis project Ga0154563, IMG submission 105706) | Lentisphaerae bacterium GWF2_38_69
CTGCTAATGCCAATATAATTATGCTGATTACGAATGGAACTATATTCATTTTTCTATCCATTTGTTATCTTACCTCTCTTCTTTATACCTGAAATCCAATAACATCATCATCATTATTTCTTCATCCTTCCACTGCCGATGTATAACTTCACCTTCCCTTTATATAGTTAATAGCTGCCATCTCCAGTCTGCTCATAGGTTTGTATTGCCTAGTACAGCAATCATAGTAGTTAAGCTTGTCCTCATCTACATCATAATTAACATTAATCCTAAGCTTCTGTTCCTTGTGCATCCAGGCAATTACTTCTGTAAAGTCTAATTCGTTAATAGTTTCATCTTTCATAACATTCATGTCATTGAATACTGCAATCATTTTCGTACCTCCATATAAAAATTATTTATATGTCTCTACATATAGATAACAAAACAAGCAAATCGACCTTTATTCTATGGCTATCAATAACTTAATATTGTTATAGCTCCTATGTAAATTGTGTGTAAACGCACTACTTATATGATTCCCATCCCCCCTGGTTACTTCTCCGCAAATGGTGTATGGGGGGTATGTCCTTGAAGGAATTATAGCCAGAAAGTTTCAAAAGCAGCTTATGAAAATGCAGAAATGGATAAAGAATTATTGTCCGTTATTAGAGGAAAATAAGGAAAAATTATCAGCCTCAAGAGGACTTATCCACTTTTTATCCACTTTAGCCTCGTCATAGTGGGTATTTTATAGGCTTTTATAGTAAAGGAAATTTGAGAATTTGAGGCTAATGAGGCAAAAAAAATGGTGGTCCCGACTGGACTCGAACCAGTGACCCGATGATTATGAGTCATCTGCTCTAACCAACTGAGCTACGGAACCACTATTGAAGATTTACAAAATACACATAGTTGCCCTAAAGGCAAGCTTCAAAAAATTATCTTTTTTGAAATTTTAGAGTAAAGCGAGTTATTTGTGGGAAAAATACTTCTGGATCTTGTCAGATATATCCTTATATTTTGAACTAACTGAATAAACTTTTTTGAAGCATTCCTTTGCATTTGAGCTATCATTAGCTTTCTCAAAGGCTAGTCCGAGATAGTAAATAGATTCAAGAAGCTCTTTATCTTCATAATTTTCCATTTTTATAACCTTGCCAAGTTGATCGATTGCAAGTTCATTATGCCCTTTTTCATAAAAACATTTTCCCAAAAATACATTTGAACTAAAATTATATTTAGGATGTTTTTGCGCAAGTTGGAATTGTTCTATTGCATGATCTAACTCTCTTGTTTCCCAATATATCAAAGCAAGTTCATATTTGAGCTGCAAATCATTCGGATAAACTTCAATTCTAGTCAAAGCAAAATTTTTCTTCATCTCCGAATTTGAATTATTTATAGAATCTATCTTTGCCTGAATGGTATTTTTCTTTTGAAAGTCATCAGTTTTTTCAGATTCTTTATTCAGATCATCAATTTTTTTCTTGTTTAAACTAAAAATTGAATATTCAAGAGCCTTATTTGAAGCAAGGTCAAAATGTTCCTGCTTTTCCTCAAGCATATGAAAATATCTTATTGCCTCTTCGAGTGAGTCTCCACGGTAGTAAGCCCAGGCCAGTTCTCTTATAATCGGGATAGAATCAGGGTTTATTTTTAACTTGTCTTTAAGTGATTCTAAAAGATCCTTTACATCGTCAACATTATGAATCTGTTTTTCCTGCTGTTCCAAAATAGCAGCTTCTTTTGAATCTTTGAGTTTATCTCTATAAGAACCTACTTTCTCGTCTCCGTCTCTTTCCATTGTAGCCATAGCTCCGGCAGATCTGAGTTCCTGTTTGTATTCCAGATTGTCTGGAAACATGTCAACCAGTTTCTGTCTTAGCTTGAATTCATCCTTCCCTCGAGAAAGTTTTCTGTAATGACTTGCAAGGGTGTTTATAACTTCCTTATTGTCTGGATATAAACTATACGCAAATTCGTATGTCTCGGTAACAATAAACTCTATTTTAAGTTCAGCAGCGCAATTTGCCAGAAGGTTGAGAGCTTCCCAATTTTTAACATCAATTGCCAGCGCTTCTTCAGCTTTTGCCATAGCATCAGTATATTTTCCACGCATGAAATCAATTTGGGCAGTTTTAACTATCTTTTTTACCTTCAAGATATCCATAGCTTTTTTTAAAATATTTGAATTACCCTGCATTATTTTTTCTGCTATCCTGAGCTTTTCCCTTGCTTGAATAAAACCCGGTTCTGCTGAAAGGATGTCTTTGAGTATAGTTACTGCGTATTCGGCATTGTTCTTATCAATAGCCTGAACAGCCTTTTTATAAGCAGTCCTAAGCTCTGAAGAAACGCTGATTATATCTATTCTATCCATTATTCTAAAATTCCTTTTTAATAAATATACAAGGGTGTGATGCGTTTTCTAATGCCTTGAAAGATGCATCGCCATATCTCTGAGTTTCTTTAGGTCAAGTTTTCCTGATGCCAATGTGGGTATGCTTTCAACTTTTATAAAATCCCTCGGTTTTGGAATCCAGAGTTTAGATAATCCGAATTTGGATAAATAATGCAGAACATCGGAAATATTTAATTTATCCAGAGAGTATAGAACTCCTATTTTATCTTTTTCATCCTGCGTCTTGAGATTGATTACCGCAATTGCTTTTTCAAATAAACCTAAATAATTACAAATTAGAGTCTCAATAAGTTCGTGAGAGATCATTTCTCCGGCTATTTTACTGAACCTTGATATCCTTCCGCTTATTGTAATATTTCCAGCTTCGTCCATCTGGGCAATATCACAAGTATTATACCAGCCTTTAATAAAGGCTTTTAGTGTATTTTCAGGCCTATAGAGGTATTCTTTCATTATAGTGCCTCCTCTTACAAGAAGCAGTCCTTCCTGATTGGGCAGGCAATCTTCATAAGTATCCATATTGACTATTTTTACAGCAATACCTGTTAAAGCTTTTCCTATACTGCCTCCTTTACCACAGTTTTTTCCAAGTTCGTCAACATTATCAGGGACATTTATAGAAACAACAGGAGAAAGTTCAGTACATCCATATCCCTCAATAGGTTCTATATTAGTAGCTTCTCTTATTTTTCCTGCATTAGAATAGTTAAATTTTTCAGCACCAAGGATTAAGAGTCTCAAAGATTTAAAGTCCTGAATTGTTGACTTTTTAATATAGCCATAAAGAAAAGTCTGAGTAGTTGTAAGAAGTGTAAGTTTATCTTCGCTGACCGCTTTCATAATAATTTCGTAATCAAGAGGATTCCTAATATAAGTTACTCTTACACCTGTCATAATAGGAATCCAGAATTCCACCATCATCCCATAAGAATGGAAAAGTGGAAGATTTCCTGTTATAGCGTCAACTTTTAGGTCAAAAACCATAGTTTCACAGCATAATATTGCATCAGTATTAACATTATGATGCGTTAGAACAATGCCATTTGGATCTCCAGTAGAACCGCTTGAAAATATAACTATGGCAGGAAAATATATATTATTATAAGAAGTTGGTGAAATTAGTCTTATACTAATAAAAGAAGGAACTATGGCAAGAAGAATAAAAGCTCTTAGTTTGTCTTTTGATTTAATTTCTGATGCTATATCTTCGAGAAAAATCATTTCCCTGATTTCCTCAAAGTTAATTTTATTTATGAATTTACGGCTAGTTATAATCACTTCAATATTATAAGTCTTAATAAGAGACTGGAGAGTAACTCTGGAAAGGGAATAGTTAAGCATGGCAGGAATACAATCAGCATACATAACGCTCAAAATACTTATAGCGCATGCATTGCTATTCGGAAGCAGTATTCCTACATAAGGGCTTTTCCGTTTGATATTCCTTATTTTTCTACTCAATATTACGCTTTTAATAAGTATATCAAAGCGTTTAAGCCTCTTACCTTCCATTTCATGAAGTAGTTCTCTAAAAGGATTTTTTCTGGCCATTCTCAAAAATTTATGATGAAGAGGAATTTCTCCAAGTCTTGGTATCATTTCAGAATCTGCTGCAAGTTCACAAATTAAGTTTCTTATTTTCCATAACGGAGTTTCGAGGGGAAGTTCTCTGCCAAAAAAAACATTGATTATTTTTTTCTTATTTGCGTTATAGGACTTTCTGTAACTTTGGAAAGTTCCCCATAAGGGGCCGACATAGACGGGAACAATAGAAACATCATTATATAGACAAATCACATCAGAATATTCATCATAAAATGAATTTATCAAACTGTTTTTTGAGATTGCTTTCTCAGGAAAAAAACACAATGAATAGCCTGAGTTTAAAAGCTTTGAAATCTTATTTATGTAAATCTTTTGTTTTTCAGAATTATATTCATAAGGTTTTTCAACAATCAGAAAGCGTGAAATAACTCTGTAAAAATATGTATCTGGAATGGAATCTTTTCTGAATATAAACTTTATCTTTCGATTAAAAGCATAAGCTATAAAAACAAAAACAGCAAAAGAAGGAAAATTAGATACAAGAATAAATCTCTTTGAATTTAATTTTTTTTGAAAAGATATCCGTATCGCAAAGCGGTATTTGACTATAATTTGTGTTATTATATTAAATATTAATTTCATAGCCCTTTTTAACTTTTAATTACCCCTTCAAATACATTAAATATTGAAGCACTATTAAAAACTGACTCATCAGAATATCTTGTGAAAGTATAAAATACTTGACTGAATTTGTCAGCTACTTGATAAAAAGCATCTTTTGTTTTTGTATCAAGCTCTCCAGTGACATCATCTATAAGCGCAATACTGGAGATACTTTCTTTTTCGGCTATTATTTCTGCCTCAGCCATTTTTATGCATAAAGCAACAATCCTGCATTGTCCTATTGAACCGTAATTCTTCAAATTTTTCCCATTTAGACAAATAAACATATCATCCATATGAGGGCCAATGCTTGTATAAGTCCTTACTTTATCTTTTTCTCGTTCAGATATTAAAATATTTAAAATGTCTTCTTCAGTATTATGATTGATCTTAATTCTAGAATGATATTCCAGTTCAAGGTTAAAACTATCTCCTTTAATTTTCTTCAGGAAAGAATCTGCTTTTCTCAACAAATTTGATATAATTGCATATCTTGCATCGATGATTTTTTTCCCGTATTTTGCAAGAATAGGCTCATAAGCACTTATAAGATGGTTTTCTTTATTATTGGATTTAAGAATAAAATTCCTCGATTTAAGAGCAAGTAAATAATTGTGAAGATCATTTAAATAAGTTTTATCAATAGATGTCAGAAGTATATCTAAATATCTTCTTCTTGTTCTTGCGCTGCAGGTAATTAGCCTGATATCATCATGTGTAAACACTACAGGTTTAATAAATCCAATAAAATCACTGGCTTTTGTTACGCAATTTCCATCAATTTTTAATAACTTTTTTTTATCTCCTGAAAATATTTGCAGCTCCTTTTTATAATCCTGGTACGAAATCTCTCCACCTACATAAAAAGAGCTAGAACCTACTTTTTTAACTAAATCAGTTTGATTTGTTCTAAAAGATCTAAGAAAAGCAAGGTAGTATATTGCTTCAAGAAGATTGGTCTTTCCCTGTCCGTTTTCTCCAAGGATAAGATTCAGTTTTGAATTAAATGCAAGAAAAAGATTACTATAATTTCTAAAATCAGAAAGAGTTATCTTTCTTATCATTAACGATTGCGCATTGGCATTACGACATATAGAAAACCATCTTCATCTGAAAGAGCTATAGGGTTGTAACCGTCATTGAGCTTTACTACAAAATTGTCTGAATCCATTCTCTGAATAGGATCTCTTACAAATATAGGGTTGATGCATATATTCAGCTCATTCCCATCATACTCTATATCCATATAATCAGTACTATCACCTATTTCAGTGCTTGAAGCGCTCATTTCAAGTTTATTTGGCAAAAAGTTAATCTTAACAAAATTATTTTTTTCAGTCACGACAAGTGAAACTCTTGAAAGTACTGAAGAACAGAGACCTCTGTTTATCTTTATCTGTTTGGAAAATGAAGGAGGTATAACCTGTCTGTAGTTTGGATAAACTTCATCTATTACTTTTGTAGTCATAGTAGTAGCGTCATCAAATATAAAATTGACAAGATTAGATGCCACTTCAACTTTAAGTACCCCTGATTTATTGCTTATAAGTGACTTAACTTCAAGCGCGCTCTTGAGAGGAATTACTATTTCCCCATCAGTTCCTGTGAAATTATCAATTCCTTTTTCACATAAAGCTAACCTTTTTCCGTCAGTTGCCACACATGTAACGCTATTATCTGAAGTACTAATAAGAATGCCTGTAAGGGCTTTTCGATTGCCGTCCTCTTCAACTTTAACGGCATAGTTTATAAGATTAAGCATTCTAGAAAACTCTCCCTGAACTATGGAAAAGCTTCTTATAACTGTAGAAGGCATTGGAATGGGAAAACCTTCAGTAGACAAGCCAAGCAGCTTAAACTTTGAATTTCCTCCTTGAATAGACATGTGGTGATTAGCATCTGAATCAAGATATACATCATCACTGAACATTTCCCTGATTATTTCATATAATTTTTTTGCAGGAACCGTTGTTTCACCAGTTTCTATAATTTCTGCAGGTATTTCAGATTTTATCCTTATATCAAGATCAGTAGTTACCATTATAATTTTATTTTCAGCTGCCTGTATAAGAACATGACTCAAAATTTGCAAAGTTGTTCTTGTTCCTATAACACTGTTAAGTTTCTGAAGAGCTCCTAAAAAGGCTGTTCTTGATACTTTGATTTTCATTTAAATACTCCGAAAATTTTATTTGTTAACATGCTTTAATTTATTAAAACTAAAATAAACTAAATAAATATCTAGTATTATAACTTACTAAAATTGTTTATAAAGTTTCATTTTAGGTATAGATATATTAAAATTCATATTGTTGATATATTGTTTATAAAATGTAATCAGAAGGTTAATAAAATTCCGAGGAAATTTTATCAACAGTTTTCTAATAACTTATTAACAGTATTGTAAAAGCGTATTATGCCTGATAAATATTTAGAGAAACTCTTTAAAAGATTTCCTGAAATTACTCCAATCAGAAACGACATTAATAATGCATTTGAAATAATTAAAAAGTGCTATTTGAATGAAAAAACACTTTTTATATGCGGCAATGGAGGAAGTGCGTCAGATTCAGAACATCTCGTTGCAGAACTTATGAAAGGTTTTGTTCTTTCAAGAAAAATTATTGATCCTGAGATTCTTTCTAGATTTGATACACTTTATAGTGAAGACGGAAAAATCTTATCCAACAGTCTTCAGAATGGATTAAGAGCAGTTTCTTTAATGAGCCACCCTTCATTGTATTCAGCGTATTCTAATGATGTGAATCCTGAAATGGTTTTTGCGCAGCAGCTTTTTGTATTGGCCAGACAAGGTGATGTACTCATGGCAATATCTACCTCAGGAAATGCTAGAAATGTAAGAAGAGCTATGCAGGTAGCCAATGTCAAAGGAGTTGATACTATACTTCTTACCGGAAATAGCGGAGGCAAATGCGCTTCTCTGGCAAAATGTTCTATCAAAGTTCCAGCAAATGAGACATACATAATACAGGAATACCATCTGCCTATTTATCATACCTTGGCACTAATGCTTGAGGAGTATTTTTATGGCGGAAAATAATTTAGTAATAAAAAATGGCATTAGGCATGTAGCCATAATTATGGATGGAAACGGTAGATGGGCGAAACAAAGAGGATTATCTAGAATAGAAGGGCACAAAGCAGGAGCCAAAGCAATAGAGAAAGTCTTAAAGGCAGCTGATAAACATAGTATTGAATACATTACCCTTTATGCTTTTAGCACAGAAAATTGGAAAAGACCTAAAAATGAAGTAACAGGTTTAATGGGACTGCTAAAAGAGTTTCTGGAAATAAATACAAAAATCCTTCACGAGAAAGAAACTCGTCTGAGAGCCATAGGCAGAATTTCCGATCTACCTTTTTCTACAAGGCAAGTTTTGGATAAATCAATTAATGATACTTCTCAATATACTAAGAGACAATTAATATTAGCGTTGAGTTATGGAGGAAGAGCAGAAATAATTGACGGAGTAAAAAAAATTGCTGAAGACTACAAAAATGGAAAAATCAAAGAAAAGAATATTAATGAAGAATTATTCAGGAACTATTTATATGCTCCGGATATTCCTGATCCTGAATTGATGATAAGAACCAGCGGAGAATTCAGATTGAGTAATTTTCTTCTCTGGCAGCTTTCATATTCGGAATTTTACATTACCGAGACGCTATGGCCGGATTTTGATGAAAATGAATTTACAAAAGCAATCGAAAGTTATTATTTAAGAAATAGAAGATATGGAGGAGTATAATGTTTATCCCTAGACTGATAAGCAGTATTGTATTACTTGCCGTGTTGTTTGCGATAATAGTTATTAAAGGTGTAATAGGATTAGCTGTCTTTACAATTGTCGGAGTGTTTCTTTCAATTATTACAGTTCGGGAACTTTCTGATATTTTATGTAAATTCAAACTAAACAAATTTAATAATTTTACTGAATTTTCAGCGGTAATTATTTTTTTACTGACTTTATTGGGCAGTTTTTATGCTCCAGATTTCCAATGGTTAGTATTGATATCAGCTATAATAATAGTTATATGCTGGATAAAAACTCTGTTGTCAGTAAACAAGCCTGATGAATTTACCAAAGTAGTTAATTTTGCTTCTGTTTATACAATATTAATTTTACCTTTAAACTTTGTAACTCTCATCTTTACTGCAGATTACGGAATTACTAATATAGGAGTTTATATGTTATTATTTCTTGTACTTGTTACAAAGGCAGGAGATATGGGAGCGTATGCGACAGGAACACTATGCTCCAAACGAAAAGGGGGCAATCATCCTATAGTTCCGACTATCAGCCCGAAAAAATCCTGGGAAGGAACAATCGGAGGTTTGATAATATCAGTGATCCTAGCAGCAGCGCTTGGCAATTTTTACGGGATGAATTTAGCTGTATGCATAATTCTAGGAATAGTTCTATTTATTGGGGGATTTGCTGGAGATTTAGCTGAATCATCTCTGAAGAGACTTGCTGGGATTAAAGATTCCGGGAATATAATACCCGGAATCGGAGGATCTTTAGATCTCGTTGACAGTTTACTTATGAATGCGCCTGTCTTTTATCTGATGCTTCTATTTTTTGGAATTATAAGCTAAATTTATTTTTTAGCTTTTGCAGCAGATTTTATATCTTTTCTTACTTTTTCTTTCTGCCTGTCTTCTCTTTTCTTGCGTCTGGCTCTTTTTTCTACTTTATTGGTCTGTTTTCCCATGATTCACCTTTAAATTTTAATTTCATACTTTAGTGTAATTCTCAATTTAAGTTCATATTCTACAGCTAATTTAGCTTTAATCAAATATCAAGTTTGAATTACTGTATAATCAGGAAAGAACAAAATCCGGAGGCAATTTATGTGCGGTATTGTCGGGTATGTAGGGAACAGGCCTTTAATAGATACTCTTATTAACGGACTGAAAAGGCTTGAGTACAGGGGCTATGATTCATCAGGAATTGCCTTTATTGAAAATAATGAGATAAGAGTAATTAAAGAAGTAGGAAAAGTTGCTACTTTGCTTAAAACAATTTCGCAAGAAATTGAAAATACTGAATTTTCAGCAACTGGAATAGCGCATACAAGATGGGCTACTCACGGAGAACCAAGCCACAGAAACTCACATCCCCATCTTGATAGTAAAGGGAATTTTGCGGTTGTACATAACGGCATAATTGAAAATTATGCTGCACTTAAAGGGCAGCTTATGGCAAAAGGATGCAAATTTAATTCAGATACCGATACTGAAGTTATAGCTCATTTGATTTCAGAATTATATGAAGGAGACTTCTTAAAAGCTGTAGCTGCGGCGTTGAAACAGCTCAATGGCACATATGGAATTGCTGTTATTTCAAAATTTCATCCTGATATGATAATCGCAGCTAGAAAAGGAAGCCCGATTGTAATCGGAGTAGGCAATGAGGAAATGATTGTCGCAAGCGACATTTCAGCATTAATATCTTATACAAGAAAGGTGATTTACCTTGATGATAACGATATAGCCGTTATTAAAAAAAATGAAGTTGATATAAGGAATATAGATATTATTCCTGTTAATCGTGAACTAGCTCATGTGGATTGGGATGCAGGAGCGGCTGAAAAGGGCGGATTTGATCATTTTATGCTCAAAGAAATTTACGAGCAAGACAGTGCTGTAGTTAACACTATAAGAGGCAGAATAAATATTGAAGAGGCTACTGCTATTTTGAGCGGATTAGGGTTTAATCCAAGAGAACTTGCATCAATTTCAAATATAATAATAGCAGCTTGCGGCACAAGTATGCATGCAGGACTAGTGGGTGAATATTTTTTTGAAGATCTAGCAGGAATCCCAACAGAAGTAGCTCAAGCAGCTGAATTTAGATATAGGAATCCTATTATAAGGCCTGATACGCTTGTTATTGCTGTAAGTCAATCAGGAGAAACTGCAGATACTCTTGCTGCTGTGAGAGAATCAAAAAATAAAGGGGCACTAGTTGCAGGCATTTGTAATGTAGTAGGTTCAACAATTGCAAGAGAAACAGGCTCAGGGATTTATCTTCATGCTGGTCCAGAAATAGGTGTGGCTTCCACAAAAGCTTTTACCTGCCAGGTCATTACTCTTCTTATGATGGCAGTTAAATTCGGCAGGTCAAGAAGATTGGCAAGAAACAGAGCAATTGAAGTTTTGGAAGAAATCCAAAATGTTCCTGCGCTTATTAAGGAAACTCTTAAAAGTGCCCCGGAAATAGAGAGAATAGCAAAGAAGTACTCTGGAATTGATAATGCTTTCTATATTGGAAGAGGCTATTTATATCCTGTGGCTCTCGAAGGGGCTTTGAAGCTTAAAGAAATTAGTTATATCCATGCAGAAGGTTATCATGCGGCTGAACTTAAACATGGCCCTATTGCGCTTCTAGAAGAAAAAGTTCCAGTTATAGCTCTTGCCAATGATATTCCAGGTAAAGACAAAATATTGAGCAATATGCAGGAATGCAAAGCAAGAAAATCACCGATAATTGCCACTGCTACGATAGGTGATTTAGAAGTTCAGAATATAGCTAATGATGTAATTTATCTACCCAGATGTTCTGAATATGTTACTCCGATTGTGACAGTCATTGCCCTACAACTTTTTTCATATTATGTGGCCAGAGAAAGAGGCTGCTCAATAGATCAGCCAAGAAATCTTGCAAAAAGCGTTACAGTAGAATGATAAATGCTAAAAGACTAAGCATATTTGTATTTGTCTTAATTTTTCTTGCAGGTTGTTCTTCTACTTCTTCGCTTAGAGATAATGAAATTCCGTCTATTCCTCCATCTGATCTAAGTAAATGTAAGAATGAAGATGAAGCTGCTCAGATATTGATCTCAAGTGTTCTTGATGGACTTAAATCCAGTAATTATCAAGAATTTACAAGAGATTTTTCATCAAAGGAAAAATCTGCTTTTACCAAGGCTAATTTTGATGATGCATGCAAAGCAATTGACAATAATCTCGGAGTACTTTTAAGCAAACAGTATCTTGGTAGTATAAATAAAATAGACTATTCGATTGCGATATGGAAAGCAAAATACTCTAAAGTCCCTGAAGACATAATTTTTGAAATGTATATAGTTAGGCAGAACGATACATTTAAAATATCAGCTTTTGTTCCAAAATGAGACATAGTGACACATAATATGCTGTCATAGATTGCTAAATAATGTCTCACTTATAAGAGCTGAACACTTCCAAAAGAACTAATGTAATTCTTCTTTAAAGAATTTAACAGCATAGTAAACAGCTAATTATATATGCAATGTTAAATTTTGGCATGTCATATGCTTTAGTTATCTGTCAGAAATCAAATCAATGGAGGTGATTATTATGAAAAGAGAATTAATGCCATGGTTCAATAGCAAAGGAAATGGTAGAGAAATGATTAAAAAAGAAGATGATTTTTTCTCTGATATGTATCAATCCATAAATAGAGCTTTTGCTGATGTGATTAAAGAGTTTGGAGGGTTTGAAATTTCAAAAAAAGGTTTTGGATTCAATCCAAACTTTGATATTAAGGAAGCAGAACATGATTATGTTATAAAAGCAGAGCTTTCAGGAATGGATGAAAAAGATGTTGAAATATCAGTAGAGGAAAATTTACTTAAAATTTCAGGAGAAAAAAAAGAAGAAATTTCCGATAAAAAAGGTAAATATCATGTTTCTGAAAGAAAATTCGGTTCATTTGAAAGATCTTTTACGCTACCGCCTGAAATAGATTCATCAAAAATAAAAGCATCTTTTTCTAAGGGGGTTTTGTCTATTCACCTCCCGAAAAATGAAAAAGCAAATACTAAAAAGATTGAAATAAAAACTGAATAATGCATTGAAGAAGGGCGGTGTAATAATAAACCGCCCCGTATTTCTATAATTTTGTAATTAAACCCAACGAAAACTGTTATAAATATGACCAGCCAAAGAAATTTTAAATCATAGATTAAGAGGAGAGAATTTCTATGCGTTACAAAAAAGCTCTTATAATAAGTTGTGTTTCAGCAGTTATGCCCATAACATTTGTGGCTTGCGCAGATAATGATAATTCGAATGACAAAGGTAATTCTAAAGATGCTAAAATTCAAATAAATACATCTAATTCAAATCAATCTATTTCCCCACCTTCTGCACAGCCAGGATATATTTCCATTTCAGATATGATGGACATGATGTCAACCAGACAGGCTAGGATGATGGATCAGATGATGAACGATATGTTTTATGTTCAGACTCCTGTAGCAAAAATAAACTCATCCTATTCTTCCTATCCGCAGTCATCTTTTATAACAAAAAAAGACAAATATGTGCTTGAGTTAGCTGCGCCAGGAATAGATAAGAAGAATTTATCTATACAAATTGAAAACAGGACAATGACAATTGCATACAAAAAGTCAATAGAAAAAGATAATAAAGATTCTGAAGGAGCAGAAAACTATCAAAGTTATACAAGTCAATTTCAACAAGTTGTAACAATTCCTTCAGACGCAAATGTTGATAAAAGAACATCTTCATATAAAGATGGAATAATCACTGTCGCATTGCCTAGAATGGAAACAGAAAAGAGTAAGGCAAGAACAATTGCAATTGAATAAATAATTATCGCTTGGCTGGTGATGTATATGGGCGGATAAAGTTCCGCCCTTTTTGCTACGAATTTAGGTTTTGAAGCGCAATGCGTATGATATTTTCACTGCTTTGTTCGGCAGAAGGAATTTCGGAAACAATTTTAAGGACAGTTTTTTTTGCCATATCATATTTGAATCCAAGAGAGACTAGCGCAAGTATCGCTTCTTCTGTATGCTTCGGAGGTGCGGATGCTGCTGTTGTCGAATAAGCCGATTCGGGAGAAATAATACTGATTTTGTCTTTTAGTTCAATTATTAATCTCTGTGCGGATTTAGGACCAACTCCATTGATTTTGCTTAAAGTTTTTATATCGGCTGAAGAAATAGCTTCGCAAAAAGAAGTTACAGAGATGCTGCTTAAAATTTTTACTGCCAGTCTAGGCCCTATTCCGGTAATCGTATTTAGAAGCCTGAAAAGATCTTTTTCTTCCTGTGTCGCAAATCCAAAGAGTGTCATTTCTCCTTCTCTGACATGAAGATGTGAAAAAAGGACTAATTTCTCTCCTTCTCTTGGTAGTTTATCATAAGTGCTAAGAGGTATAATTATTTCATACCCTACTCCGTTGCAATCTATTATAACTTCAGAAATAGATACTTTGTCCAAAATGCCTTTTATTTTGCCTATCATAATCGTACCTTTATTTGAGTCCTACTTTCTCTCTTACTTCCTGAATAGTTTTTCTAGCTACTTCTGAAGCTTTTTCAGCTCCTTTTCTGAGAATATTTTTAACATAATCAAGGTTCTTTGCTAATTCATCTCTCTTCTTTTGCATCGGAGAAAAATGAGCAGTATATAGATCAAAAAGCTCCTGTTTTGCGTTGCCATACATAAGACCGCCAGCTTTGTATTTTTCAGCCATAGCTTCTGTTTGCTCTTTGTTCGCAAAAAGTTTATATAGGGCAAAAATATTGCAAGTATCTGGATTTTTAGGATCTTCCGGAGTTTTTGAGTCTGTAACAATTTTCATAAAAATCTTTCTTATTTGTTTCTGGTCTCCGAAGAGGGGGATAGCGTTGCCATAGCTCTTTGACATTTTTCTTCCGTCAATTCCGGGGGTCACAGCTACTTCGTCCTTAATTTTAGGTTCAGGTACAATAAAGGTTTCTCCGTATTGGAGATTAAATTTTATTGCTATATCTCTTGCTACTTCTACATGCTGTTTCTGATCTTTGCCAACAGGAACGATATCAGACTTGTACATGAGTATATCTGCAGTCATAAGAACAGGATAGAAGAAAAGTCCACAGTTTGGGATAATACCATTTGATATTTTATCCTTATAGCTGTGGCATCTTTCCAAAAGCCCCATGGGAGTACAGCATGATAGAATCCATGAAAGCTCTGTTATTTCTTTAATATCGGATTGTTTAAAAAAAATAACTTTCTCTGAATCCAAACCGCATGCTAAAAAATCCAAAGCTAAATTAATTATTCTTTGTGATAGCAAGTTAGGATCTGGAGTTACGGTAAGAGCGTGATAATCGGCAATAAAAAGGAATGTTTCTCCATTGTATTGATCATCAACAATTTGTTTCATCATACCGAAATAATTGCCAATGTGTGGTGTGCCGCTAGGCTGTATTCCTGAAAGTATTCTCATCCGTTAAAATCCTGAATTTTATTAAAAGGTATTAATAAATATTTAAGATAATGCCAGGAGAAGTAAAATAAATTTGCTTATTTTAAAATAAACTTAAAAGAGTTAAATGCTTTAATTTAAAAAAAGTCTAAAATATCCTCTAAAAAGGTAAAAGGCAGACCTATATATAAATTAAAGCAACTACTCTTATTTTAAAATTTATATTGATGATTTGAAAGAAAGGATTAAAATGAGGCTTAAATAATTATTGCCTAAAATACAAATATAACAAAAAGGGGAAAATTATATGGCGCAAATGATTATTGAATCAAACAAAGGATGCTGCGTAAAAGAGCAAATTGATCCAGCCAAAAGAACTTATAACATTATATTGCTTATAGTTGCAGGGCTTGGCGGGTTGCTTTATGGAGTAGATGTAGGAATTATCGCAGGAGCTTTACCATACTTGGAGGCTACCTCAGGGTTAACATCAGGACAACTTTCAATAATCGTTGCAGCTGTGCTTCTCGGCAGTGTGATCTCAACATTGTTTGCAGGATTATTAGCTGATTTAATGGGGCGTAAAAAATTGATGATAATAAGCGGAGTAATGTTTATTATAAGTATACCGATTATTGCCTTGGCGCATGGGTATGGACCGCTTGTTTTTGGAAGGCTTCTTCAAGGGATAAGTGCAGGTTTCATAGGGGTAGTAGTTCCTCTTTATCTTGCAGAATGCTTAAGTGCGGCTAATCGTGGAAAAGGAACAGGCCTTTTTCAGTGGCTTCTGACTTTTGGAATTTGCGCTGCTGCTCTTATAGCGATTTTCTTCAGTATTTGGCTCGGAAATATTGAGGCAACCGGGAATGTTGACAAAATATTTGCTGCCAAAGACCTTGCATGGAGAAGTATTTTCTGGGTATCTCTTCCTCCTGGCATTTTGTTTGTAATAGGGGCTTTTTTCGTAGCTGAATCTCCTCGCTGGTTACATAAGAAAGGAAATATCGAAGCTGTAAGAACTGCTCTTCTGCGTTCAAGAAGCGAAGAACAGGCAGAGGCTGAAATCAAAGTAATGAATGAAGTTGAAGATTCAGAAAAACAGAAAACTTCAACCGGAGAGAAAATCAAAGAATCGTTACTCAAGAAAAAATATGTTATTCCGTTCCTTCTTGCCTGCGTGATTCTAGCCTGCAATCAGCTTACGGGTATTAACTCTATTATAGGTTACAATGCTACAATTCTCATTCAGGCAGGATTAAGCGATGTAGCTGCTCACTGGGGATATGTAATATTTACCCTCGTCAACTTTCTTATGACTATTGTTGCTATTATGCTCGTTGACAGGAAAGGAAGAAAATTTCTTCTCTCTTTAGGCAGCGCAGGTATTATAGTTTCTCTGGTATGCGTCGGATTCCTATTTAAGAGCACTGAAAAAATGCGTGTCGATTGCGGAACTGTTATACAAAAAATGGTTACGCCTGAACAGAAACTTGGTATATCTTACAATGCGCAGATAGCAAATAACATGCTATCGCAGGAAGGAGAGCCAGGGAAAGCAATTTTAGATAAACCGACAACAATGAATGTCATATATTCATATGGAGATTACAGGGCTTCTACAAATGTAGTACGCTCTACTGACCTTGGAGCTAAAATTAGTATTGACAGGGACAGCTGTGTTCCACCAAACAAAGTTGTAGCATTTTTCTCAAATCCTTTTGGAAATCTTGACGAAGCCAGAACTGCTCCTTTAAAAATCGAACATGCCAATATTACTCCTATTCCAAGCGCTGAAAAAGGCTGGCTAGTAGCAATTTTCCTATATATATTTACTGCATTCTTTGCTGTGGGGCCGGGTGTTTGCGTATGGTTGGCTTTATCTGAATTGATGCCTACAAGAATCCGTTCAAACGGCATGAGCATTGCGCTCTTAATAAATCAGGCTGTATCTACAGCAATAGCTGCGGTATTTCTCCCTACGGTCGGGCAGTACGGATATGGAACAATGTTCTTCACCTTTGCTATATGTACAATTGTTTACTTTATTACAGCTACATTTTTCCTTCCTGAAACAAAAGGGAAGACTCTTGAACAGGTCGAAGAATATTTTAGCGGGGACAAAAACGCTCTTAAAGATTAATCTGAAGCAAATCAATTTTAAAAAGGACGGGGGTAGCCGTCCTTTTTTTTTATCTATTTTCTATATAGGATTTTAAATTTCTTTTATCGAAATTAGGTTAGTGTATTACTCAAAAATAATACTACCATGTTTGAAACGGAGCAAAGTATGAAGATTTTTAACTTCTCAGCCGGACCTTCAATGATTCCCCATAAGGTAATGGACAAAGCCCAAAAAGAGTTTTTAAACTACAACGGAATGGGGATCGGCGTAAGTGAATTGTCTCATAGGACTATTGAGTTTAGTGATATTATTGACAAAACAGAAAACAATATCAGAAAACTTATGAATATTCCTACAGAATACTCGATTAGTTATATTCCTGGAGGAGCTAGTTTGCAGTTTTATATGATTCCTGCCAATTTTCTTATTAACTGGTGGGGATGCGAATATATTCATACAGGTTACTGGTCTGAAAAAGCTATAGTAGAAGCGCAGAAATGCTGCTATGTAAGAGTTTCATCATCATCAAGAGATGCCAATTTCAGGAGAATTCCTAATTTAAGAAAGTGGAAGAATAATCCAGATTCATCTTATGTCCATATTACAACAAATAATACGATTGAAGGTACGCAATACCATTCATATCCTGAGATGGAATACGGAGTTCCTCTAGTGGCTGATATGTCTTCAGATATAATGACAAAAGTCACAGACATAAAACAATTTGACATGGTTTATGCAAGCACACAGAAAGTTTTGGGACCTACTGGATTAGCGCTTGTAATCATGAAAAAGAAGCTGACAGAAAGATCTTATAATAAAAACCTTCCTACAATGTTGGACTACAATACATATATTCATGAAAAATCGATGCATAATACTCCTCCAACCTTCTCTGTTTACATGCTGATGCTGGTGACAGACTGGCTTCTGGAACAAGGCGGAATTGAAACTATGGATAAAATTAACATGCTAAAATCAGAAGTCATTTACGAAAAGATCGATGCGTCAGGAGGGTATTATAAAAATCTTGTTGAGGCTCCGCATCGTTCAAGGGTAAATATCGTATTCAGGCTTCCTACTAAAGATCTTAGTGAACTTTTTATCCATCAAGCTGAAGAAGAAGGGCTTCTTGGATTAAGAGGACATCGATCAGTCGAAGGAATAAGAGCCAGCATGTACAATGCGATGCCCCTTGAAGGCGTCGAAAGATTAGTTGACTTTATGGATAAATTTGAGAGAACGCATGGCTGATTTAGCCTTTGAAAAGGCGAGATTTTGGGAAAAAAAGGGGCAGGATTCCATAATTTGTGGACTATGTCCAAGAAATTGTATTATCAGAGAAAGCAAAATTGGTTTTTGCGGAGTTCGTAAAAATATTAATGGGATTTTGTATTCACTGGTTTATGGTTATCCTGCGGCTTTGCATGTAGATCCTATCGAAAAGAAACCTTTGGCAATGTTTATGCCAGAGACATATACATTTTCAATTGGCACTTTCGGATGCAATCTGGATTGCAGTTTTTGCCAAAATTTTACTTTATCAAAAAATTTTCCTGAAATAAATACTGCTGTGACAGAGAGAATATCTTCTTCTCAGATTATCAGCAAAGCAATTTACGCTAAATGCCGTTCAATTGCTTTTACTTACAATGAGCCTACCGTATGGGCTGAATATGCGATTGACATCGCCACTGAAGCTAAAAAGAATAATCTTCCAATTGTTTTAGTATCCAATGGCTTTATAACTCAAAAAGCGATTGAAGAATTTTATCCTTTGATAGATGCGGCGAATATTGATATGAAAGGTTTTTCCGAGAATTTTTATGAAACTATGTGCAAAGGATCACTTAAACATGTTCTTAATTCAATAAAATACTTATATCAACTCAAAAAACATATAGAGTTAACTAATTTAGTAATTCCTGAGAAAAATGACAGCGAAGAAATGATAAAAGCCTTTCTGGACTGGGTTGAGAGAGAGCTTGATAAAAGTATCCCTTTGCATTTTTCTGCTTATTTTCCTACCTACAAGTATTTAGAAAGCCAACCTACCCCTAAGGAAACTTTGTTCAAAATCAGAGAATACGCATGGAAGAGAAACTTCACTAATGTATTTATCGGGAATATACGATAATGCCTTATTTAGAGCTTAATGATTTGAATATCTATTATGAACTGAAAGGATTAGGAGCTCCTCTTGTCCTTGTGCCTGGATTAAGTGGGACATGCGATACATTTAGTCTTGTTTCAAATGCATTTGCAAAGGATTTTACAGTTGTTAGTCTAGATAACAGAGGATCAGGGAGAAGTTTTTCCCAAACCAAACACTTTACAATTCAGAATATGGCTGAAGATTTAGCCAGTTTGGTAAATCTTCTGGAATTTGATAAAATTAATTTACTTGGACACTCTATGGGAGGATTTATAGTCCAGGAATATGTAAATAAATACCCAGATAAAGTTGATAAAATAATATTATCCAATACTTCAAGGAAGTGCTCATACAGGAATAAAGATATTTTTCAGTGCCTGATTAAACTGATAAAAAATGCAGATTATCTTGAGTGTTGGCACAGAATGTTTTCACAATGGATTTATACAGATGAATTTATAAATAATAATCCCAGGTCTTATGAATCGGCTATATCATACTCTTTGCATTATCCTTATGCTCAGTGCGCTGATTATTTTGAAGCTCAGGCTTTGGCCTGTGCAAATTATAAGACAACCGTAAAAGATAAAAATCAAATACCTTCGCTTATCCTTTATGGAGATAAGGATAAGCTGATAACGCCTGAAGAGTCGTTAGAATTACTGAATTATTTTCCTAATTCAAAAAAAGCACTGATGAAAAGAAGCGGGCATATACCCATGATAGAAAATAAAGAAGAATACTCAGAAATTATTATAGATTTTTTAAACCCTTAGGATTGATAATAGAACTAAGTTTAAGTACAATTTCTCATAATATCGAAATGTGTACGCAAATACATTCAGAATAAAACAATTTACAAAATAAAATATTCAGGAGAATCTAAATGTTTATCTCAAAAATGAATCGCCTTTTTCATAAACATGGAAGGTTGGCCTTTGGCCTTTTGACCCTTTTTATTATTGTTCCGTTTGTTCTTTATTTTTCAGTGGCTCCTGAAGAAATATTGAATATGTTTTCCTTTAGCACTGCCAAAAGTAATATTTCTATAAATGGGACTCGTGTCCCCCAGAAAGAATTTGATGAATCTATGAAATCTTTAATGATTTCAATGAGCACTCAGGGATGGCCTGTAGATTTTAATTCCACATCAATTTATCAGCAGTTGACTCCTGGTGTTGTCGATAGAATAATCCTTATGGATGAAATAGAAAAATTAAAAATAAGCGCGGATGATTCTGCTATAGCTTCTTATATGAAAGCTTTACCAATGTTTCAAGATTCAAATGGATTTAGTTATGACAGATACAAAATGGTCTGTTATGCGCTTGGCAGATATGGCATAAGTCAGAATCAGATTGAAACCTCTTTAAGAGAAGATGCTACAATTGGAATTTTAAAAAGAATGATTTCTGACGGAGTAATTACCACTGAGAACGGAATGCAGGATTTTTACAACAATTTGAATCAATCTTTTTCTGTGAAAGTCGCTGAATTTAATTCTAAAGATTACCTTTCAAAAGTATCTGTAAAGGACAAGGATATTCAGACATTTTTTGATTCCAATCCAACAAAATATATGACTCCAAAAAAATCAAAAGCCTATATTGTTAAGTTTGATTTTTCAGTTTTTGAGAACGATGCTAAAAAAAATATTACAGAAGAGCAGCTTAATAAGCTCTATGAAATGAAGAAAGCAAGCTATGGAGCTATGAACGAAAAAGAGGCTAAAGAAAAGATAAAAGAACAGCTTATCGATGAGGCCTGCGCTAATGCTGCAAAGCAAAAAGCTCAGGAATTTGCAATAAGCGCATATAAAGCAATTGAAGATAAAGGGCAACTTGCATCAAATGCAATAACTCTATTTGAAGATATAGCTATAAAAAATAAGCTTGAAACATATAAAACTTCCTCATGGATATCTGATAATAGCGACCTTGTTGAAAATATAGGAAAAGAACCTGCGCTTGTAAAAGAAATTTCAGCTCTTTATCCAGATCAGCCTATAAGCAATGCTATTGAAGGAAAGAAAGCATATTTTGTCGCTCTGCTAACGGAAAGGAGTAACCCAACTAAAGCTACTTTGGATGATGTTAAAAAGAAAGTAACCGAAGATTACAAATTAGTTCAGTCCATCAAATTAGCGCAGCAAAGTGCGTCTAAATTCAGAGATGATTCGCTAAAATCAGATAAAAAAAATATTGGAGAAGCTAAGGAATTTAACAAAGATTACAAATTCAGCCAGAGTAGTTTTGCCTCAATAATGTCCGATCCAAATGCAAAAGAGATTATAGAACTAACAACAAAGACACCTCAGGGACAATTATCTAATGTAGCTAATAATTCAGATGGCGCTATAATCGTTTATGTTGAGAAAATTTCATTGCCGACTAAGGAGGATTACGAGAAAAATAAAGAAGCTATTGAAAATCAGTATAATGGCGCTCTAGAGCAAATTGCATGGATGAACTATAATCTTATGCTTAAAAATAAAGCAAATGTCTTGGTATATGAATCTTCACAGAAATAATTAAATAAATTAAAAAATATATTTTAAGAGGAAGGTATGGTCAGATTTTCAGGTATAGCCGTCTTGGCAATTTTTTGTGCTTTAATCGTTGGCTGTTCTACAAGTTATTTAAGCCAGCCAAGTTCTCCTGTAGAGGTTAAAACAGTTGCCAACCTGGAACCTGATATTGAAATTGGCGAACAAATCGAAGCAACAGCTACAGTAAATAGAATTTGTTATATGTTTATAGTCAGCGACACCAAATTTGCAGATGGAGTAAATTATGGCGGCCCATATGTCGAAGAAAGCGTCAATGAAACCTTTTGGGGAGATACAATTCTTGAGGCTAAAGCAGCAGCAGCATATAAGGCATGTGCCGAAAACAAAGCAGATGTGATAATATGTCCTCGGTATTATGTAGTTGTCGATACCTATCCATTCTATAAACATGTAAGGGCTAAAGTTTTTGGATATAAAGGGAATATCAAAGGAGTTAAAGTTGCTTCTCAGAAACCTTTACAGACTCAGCCTGTTAAGATTGTAAATGGTGTTAAGATTTCAGACGCCGTTCAGCTGGCTCAACCTTTGAAAGTAACATCTGAAGTACAGGTTAAAAATCCATTAACTATCAATCAACCTATTACCGTAAAAACAATTTCTGATACCACTAGGAAGTAAAAAGGTGTCACTATAGAAAACTTTCTTGTTTTGCTTTATTTATGGCTAAAAATGAAGAAAGGACAAATTGCACAGAACTTGAACTTCAGTATGCATGGAATTCATTGCATGAGGGTGCTGAGTTTTTACTAGAAAATGGATTGCGTCTTCAGGTTTTATATCCAGGACAATGGAATGTTGAAAAAGGTCCGGACTTTTTCGGTGCAAAATTGAGAATCAACGGTTCAGTAATTTCCGGAGATGTTGAAATCCATACGATTCCTTACGATTGGATACTTCATAGACATTCTGATAATGAAAAGTATGATAATGTTATTTTGCATGTTGTATCTCATCCATATGTATCTCAAATAGTTAAGGAAAAACTTTCAGGAATTCCATTATTGGTAATTCCAGATATAAAAATAAAAACTTTACTTGGGCATAGAAATTCATCCCGAAAATATAATCCTGGCCTATGCTCGAATTATATTAGAGAGAAAAGTCCAGATATCCTCAATGATTATTTTATAAATAATGGATATAACAGACTGTATAATAAGTCCTTAAAGTTTATATCAGAAATACTTTTACTTGGCTCTGAAAAATGTTTACTCAAAGGACTTTTTGAAGCATGCGGTTATAAAAACAACAGAGATGAGTTCCTTGAGCTTTTTAGAAAATTTACCAGCCACGACCTGCAAAAAAAATCAATTGTAGAAAAAGAAGCAGTTTTATGGGGTGAATCAGGATTTCTTGACAAAAATAAAATTGCTTTGTCTGATGAAAAAATAAGAGGTTATTTTTCTATATTATGGGACAACTGGTGGCATTCCCGAAAAGGTTATGAAAAAGAAAAGATTAATTGGACTCGAGCTAATGTCAGGTATGTTAACAGTCCATGGAGAAGGATTGCAGGATTAACCTTATTGCTAAAGAGGAACTCTTTTGATCTATTATATCCATTACTCCATTTATTTGATTCAAATTCCGATATCCCTCTTTTGATAAAAAAGCTTATTGAGATATTTACTGTTTCAGATGAATGTCTTGATCTATATCTTGATTTTAATACCAGACTTAAAAAAAAGAATATCCTTATTGGTAAGGCGAGAGCTATAGATATTGTAGGAAATGTTGTACTGCCTTTTATGTTGGCATACTCAAGGTTGAATAACAAATCAAATTTATATGAAAAAGTAGTGGTTTTATGGAGAGCCCTTCCATCTTCTCAGTTGAATATTAACATTAAAATTTCTGCTCAAAGATGGCTTATAGAAAAATCTGATGTTACAAAAGTTTTTCGAAATTTTGCATCAATTCAGGGAGGTATATATCTTTATAAAAATTATTGCACTTTTTTAAGTATGGATTGCTCAAATTGTCCCAAAAGAAAAATTGATATTGAAAAAATTCTGATAACAAACTAGAATTCATATGTTTTCCCAAAATATTATTAATTTTCAAAGGAATGGAAAATGAACAAAAAGACAATGGCAATAATTGCTGCCAGCTCAATTATAGGAGCTACGCTTTTAGCAGAATCAAAACAAACCGTAGACGGCACAGTCGTTCCAATGGTTACTATGGATATCGGATATGGGTTAGATCAGCTTTATAAAGGATTTATAGACTATGTAATGCCAGCAGGGACATTTTTTTACGGTCCGGTTTATGACAGCAAAGGAAATTGCGTAAGAGAAGGAGACATTATTGCTACAATAAATCCTGATTATGCTAAATTACAGTATCAAGCCGCTTCTCTTGCATATAAAAGCGCAAAAGACCAATATGAAAGAGATTTGAAATCTGGTGAAGCAGTAAGCAAGAGAGCTCTTGTTGCAGATCAAATTTCAATGCTTCAGGCAGAGGCTACATCACAAATGTCAAAGATAATACTTGAAAATGTCTGTACTCTAAGAGCTAGATTTAATGGGTATGTGAATGAAGTTAAATTTGCAGGAGGTTGGGCTTCAGGTCTTCCCGCTACAATCAATGTTTCTCAGCTTGATCCTATATATATCAGTATTCCTATTACAGAAAGTGTCGCTTCGCAGACATTTAATTACAACACTCCTGTAACAGTATATCCTACTTCAGATAAAATTGGGGCTGAACCTGTAGGTTATATTCAGGGAAGAAGTGCTGATCACAAAAGCGGTAATTTATTAATCCTTGTAAATAACAAACCTCTCCCTCCGCCTGTTAAGCTTACAGATGCTAATGGTAAGAAAATTCCAGTTCTTCATACATGGTGTCCTGTAATTGAAATGGGAGGTTTTACTAATTATCAATATGATGAAGACAGCGTTATAGTTTCTAAGCATTCTTTATTTGGAAAAGATGGCGATTACTATGTTTGGATGGTTGAAGATTCGAAGAGCGGAATTGCTGGAAAGGGAATGAATTATCTGAATAAAGTTAAAAAAGTAGCAGTGAATACCGACGGAAAAATAATAAGTGTTCCTTCCTATGTAGGTATGGTTACTTTCACACCTAAAGATGAAAAGATTAAAGATATTGATGGAATGATCCTTCTTTCTAACCAGGATTGTCCTTCCGATCTGAAAGACGGCGATACGATCTGTCTGTATGCAGGGATGTATACTTTCATGCCTGGAGACAAAGTTAAAGTCGATATAGGGCCTACCCCAGGGGTAATTCAGTAATTCAAATTACAGATATTTTTAGAGGCCGGCATTTGCTGGCCTTTTGCATTTTTAAGAAATATGGTTTTTATTCTTTTGATAATATTTAAATGATTATATTCAAAAAACATCGTGAAGGGAAAACTAAAGTCTGATAGAAATGCATTCAGAATGCTTCTAATAATATGTGGGTGTATCCTCACTATTATAATTATTTTCATTTATTATATCTTGCCTTATGCCGCTAAAAAAATTGTTCAGGAAGTTGCTAGAAGAAATCATTTGGGGTTAGTCGCACTTGATGTTAGAGAGCTGTCATTTTTTTATGCTGAAATCTATTCATTAGTATTAGGAAAGGAAGATAACCCATCAATAGTTATTTCATCAATAGATGCTGATTATTCTCCTTGGTCTCTTTTGTTTGATAAAAAGCTTGACACTGTACAAATTAGCGGAGCTGAGATTAATTGCAGTTATGATGGGAAATCGCTTACGTTTACTTCCTTTGACATCTCTAAATTTGTTAAAAAAGAACAGTCAGTAAAAGAGGATTCAAGTAGCTTTATTATTTCTTCAATCCGAATACGGGATTCTTTGCTGAAAATCAACTATAAAGAAAATCTTTTTATTATTCCTTTTGAATTGGAATATAATCCCGGAAACAGTTGGAAAGAAGGAGAAGGAACTCTAAATTGTATTGTTCGAGATCAGCCAATAGTGGTGTTTTTCTCTTTTGACAAAAAGACAGCCAAATTTACTCTTAAAGTAAAAGATGCTGACCTGCGCGCCTTATATGGGTTTTTTCCTAATGGGGGCGAGATGTCAGGCCTATTATCTGCAAATATTAAAGGAGAAGTGAGTTTATCGCCTTTAAAAATCAAATCATTGGAAGCTTCTGCGGATTTAAAAGAAGCAAAATATTATTCTTATCTAATTCCTCTTTTAACTATTTCCGCTAAGGGCGAAAGAGAATCCATTGAAGTAAATATCGGGAAAATTCAGATGTTTAACAAGGGGAAAGAATTTATCAGAATTAACCCTTTTATGCTTCCTTTATCTATAGGGGAAACCCAGTTTACATCAGGGACTGATCTCATTTTTGATTTTCCTGCTTTTTCGTATCTAAACAGCGTCAAATGTAACATTGAGTTTTTATATGCTTATAAAGGAAGAACGCTCAAAACCAGTGTTAAATCGGATAAGGTTTTTATTAATTTGCCAAAAACATCAGTAGAACTCAAAGAACTTTCATCCAATTGGCTATTTACAAAAGATAATGGACTATTGGAAGGTGATTTTACTATAGGAAATATAACGAGTCAGAAATTCAATTTAGGATCCCTTAAATCAAAAATAAACTTAAATCAAAACGCGGCATCTTTTAGAGCTATTGCTTCCGATGTGCTTCTTCCGGAGCTGACGATTAATTTGAATGGAAGTTATATGAAAGGCAAAGATGGGTTATTTGTCACGCAGATTGATTTTAATCTTCCCAAATACACACTTGCTATTCCCTATGACCTTGGCGCATGGTTCACACAAGCAAAAGGGATTAAATACAGTGGTGATTTTGCTGCCCAAGGATTTATTAGAGTCGATGATGCAGGAGTTAGATCAGGAGCAAAAATAAAAATATCCGAATCAACTATTGACTATCAAATTAAAAACGCCTCAGCAAATGCATCAGGAATTTCATTTGACATTCAGTTAAACGATCTGATAAAACTTCAGAGCATGCCTTCACAATCCTTGCAGATTAGAAAGATTTCTTTAGGCTCAGTTACACTTGAAAATATTTATGCTTTATTTGAAATAGAAGCTTTTAAATCAATCCTCCTTGAAGGAGTAAGAGGTCAATGGTGCGGAGGTTCAATTGCTGTTCAATCTGTCAGAATAAACCCTGAAATAAAAGATCATTCTTTTGTGCTTTCCTGTGACAGAATAAATCTTGCAAAACTTCTTGGGCAGCTAAATATTGGGAAGGCAGAAGGAGAAGGTGCCTTGAATGGGACTATCCCAATTATTATAAAAGATGACGCATTGCGCTTTGAGAATGGTTTTTTATATTCAACTCCAGGAGAGAGTGGGAAAATTCACCTTCAGGGCGAATCTATTGATTCAATTACTTATGGCATCCCTGATGGAACTCAGCAGTTTGACCAACTGAAACTATCCCAAATGGCATTAAAGGATTTCGATTATGATTGGGTAAAATTTTATCTTCATTCAGATGATGATGATATGATAATTCAGCTTCAGTTTTATGGTAAACCTGCCAAACCGCTCCCTTTTATTTATAAAAAAGAGATCGGGGGTTTTGCAAAGGTAGATGTGAACAGTCCTGGTTCAATTTTTCAGGGGATAAAGCTTGATGTTAATATCAGACTACCATTTAATAAGCTTTTATGGTATAATAAAAAATTCCAGGATTACTTTAAAAAACAGTAAAATGATATAGCAAAACTTAATTATGAAAAAGATATTTATTTATTTTTCTCTCGTTTCACAAGTATTTCTTTTTAATGGATGCATCTACACCAAAAGTGAAGTCGATGTCAAACCGGTTGAAATTAAGCCTATGCACATAACAATAGATGTGAATGTGAAGGTAGAAAAACAGCTTGATGATTTTTTCGGAGATCTTGATAAAAAAGCTGAAACTCTTTCGGCAAAAGATAAAGTAGAAATTACAGAATCGGATAGCAATATAATACAAAAATAGGAGAATAATTTTTTATGAACAGTAATATTCTAAAGCTCTTCACCGTTCTGTCTCTTATGCTTTCAGTAGTTGTTACTGCTTATTCTGATGACATAAAGGATAGAATGAGCCAAAGGCTCTCTCAACTAATAGCACTTAAAGATAAAGGAATAATTGGAGAAGATCAGAATGGCTATCTTGCTTTTGTCGGATCATCAAAAGAAGGGCAGGCAATTGTAGATGCAGAAAATGCTGACCGTAAAACAGTTTATCAAATGATAGCTGAAAAGACAGGTACTACCTTGCAGATTGTGGGAAAACAACGCGCGATTCAACTAGCGCAAAATGAAACGACCGGTCATTACATTCAGAAAAATGGGAAATGGGTAAAAAAATAGTTTATACCTAAAGAAATTATAATTATATTTACAATTCTGGGTTATCTAATATAATTATTTGGAAATAATAATATTACAATAATTTGGAGGGAAAAAATGAAAGTAGCAAAGGTATTGTCAGATAAAAAAAATAAACTAATTAAATTTATACATATGGATGCTACGATAAGAGATGCTTCAAAAATGATGCATGATAATGAAGTTTCAGCGCTGTTTGTCATTGAAGATAACAATAATCCCAAAAGCTATGTAGGAGTTATTTCAGAAAGAATGATAATGCGCGAGGCCTGGCGCTATGACAATGTACTTGAACAAAAAGTCTCGCAACTTATGACAAGGCAATTGCTCGTTATTAAACCAGAAGATGATATCAGGCAGGTTACCGATATTTTAACTATGTGCAAAGTCAGAAATATTCCTATTTGGGATGGAGATACAATAATAGGAATGATCACCCCTAATGATATTATCAAGACAATGCACGATGATAAACAAAGTAAGCTGTATCATATGTCCGATATGATTAGCCCTTATGGAGGAGATGGCCATTAAAAAGCATTTTGAATCCTGTTCATATTTTCTTTACTGAGTTCTTGGTATCCGCAAGGCTCCATGCTGAAAGAGGCTCTGCCTCCTGAAAGTTTAGGAAGAGCTTTACTGAATCCAAACATTTCGGCAAGAGGGACTTCACAATCAAGTTTCTTTATGTTTTGCAATGATTGCACATTATAGATTATTGCGCGTTTAGACTGAAGATAGGTAGTAATATCTCCTATAGTGTTTTCCGGACTTAGAATTTCAACTTTGGTTATAGGCTCAAGAATTATTGTCCCAGAGCGGATTGCGGCATTTATCCCATTTAAAACGGCTCCGGTAATTGAACCTTCATTAGTTTTGTCCTTTATACCTGTAATCCCTGTTATAGTCCCTCTAATATAAGTAAGAGAATATCCCCAATTCCCACCTGTTTTTAAGCCGTTTTTCAATGCTTCTAATGCCGCATTTATCCAGCTGTGAGGAAGAGTTTTCATATTTTTAATTTCCGCTTTTACTTCAAGACCTGCCTGAAGACGGGGTACCGGTTCCAGACGGAATGAAACTTCAGCATAAAACTCATTATCAGCTATAACTTTGTTAAATAAACCAGAAAAAGAACTTTCTTTAAGGAGGGTTTCCTTATAGACTACTTTTGGTGCGCCGTGCCTGATATCCAGATTGAATTCATTTTTCAGTCTATTTGTGTTGATTTCAAGGTGGAGTTCTCCCATTCCAGAAATAATTGCCTGTCCTGTAGATTCATCTTTAGTTGTGCTTAAGGTAGGATCCTCCCTGCACAGCATTTCAAGAGAATAGGAAAGTTTATCCTTGTCTTTTAATGAGCGCGGTTCTATAGCCATTGAAATAACAGGTTCCGGGAAAACGACTCTTTCAAGGGATACAGCTTTGTTTATCGCGCATAATGTGTCTCCGGTAGTAGTATCTTTCAGACCCACTAAACCAACTATGTCGCCTGGTCCTACATTGTCAACAGGTTCAATATTTTTCGCATAGAGTCTGAGAATTCTCTTAACTTTCAACTTCTCCATCGTTCTTGGATTGAGAATCATAGTATCACTAGAGAGGTTACCGCTGTAAGTCCTTATATACAGAAGATCTCCGCTATTGCTGGCTATTACTTTAAACACAAGGGCTGAAAAATTTGAATCATGAATACTGATTTCAACTTGTTCATTAGTTTTTGTACTTAATGCTTTAATTATCGGAAAATCTTCAGGGCTTGGAAGATACAAACCGATCGCATCAAGAACAGGTTGAATCCCCATATTTCTTTTTGCCGAACCGCAGAAAATAGGGCAGAGTTTAAGGTCGATTACCAATTCTCTTATTACTTTTTTAAGGAGTTCTTCATTAACAGGTTTTTCTTCAAGAAAATAGTCTGCTATCTCATCAGAAAGATCAGCAAGTGAAGCTATTAAATCTAAACGCATTGCTTCTGCTTCATCTTTAAGGAGAGCAGGTATTTCCGAAGCAATGACTTTTGATCCGTCATCACCCTGAAAGTCCAGCAATTTCATGGAAATAAGGTCAATAATGCAGTTAAACGAAGATTCTGAACCTATTGGCATCTGGACAGGGATTGATTTAGTTTCATTGAATTTTGATTGAATGTCTTTTACGACCCTTTCAAATGAAGCTCCTAATCGATCTAATTTATTAATGAAGGCCAATTTGGCTACTTTGTATTTATCCGATTGTCTCCAGACTTTTTCGCTTTGAGCTTCGACTCCTTCTACTGCGCTGAAAACAACTATTGCTCCGTCAATTACCCTTAAAGAGCGTTCAACTTCTGCTGTAAAATCAATATGTCCAGGAGTGTCTATCAGATGATAAAGTTTATCGTTCCAGTTAAATGATGCGGCTGCAGCGGCAATTGTTATTCCTCTTGCTCTCTCTTCATCAAGGTAATCCATGACGGTAGTACCGGTGTCTATATCGCCAATCTTATAAGTTTTACCTGAATAGTAGAGAAATCTTTCTGAAAGAGTAGTCTTTCCTGCATCTATATGAGCGATTATTCCTATATTTCTTATATTTGATAGATTGACGGATTCGTTTTGCATAAAATGATAAATAAAAAAAGTTAAAAAGTTATGAATATTATTGGTATCTTACTTATTTTTCACATCGTTGAGAATAAATCCTTAAATCACTGCCAAAACCTGTTAGACGAACAAAATATTGAATCAAATTGGCAAAAAAATTAAATCCAGGTCTTCCGCCCCAGAATTTAGGTCGAATAATTCGTTTCATTTCCATTTCTGTTAATAGTCCTTTAAGATTTCGCCAGTTAAAGAATACAAGATGTGTTGGATTAGTAATATTAAACCACTTATTATGCTCAAGAAAATGTCTCCAACAGGCTAAATTAGGAACCGTTAAACATAGAATGCCATCAGGAGTAAGTTTTGCTATCAGTTTGGCCAATACCTCTTTAGGATGGCGCGTATGCTCTAGAACTGACCAAGCCGTAATTAATTGAAAATAATTGTCTGGAAGGTTATTAAGAGCTGAATCAGGATCAATTCTGACATCAAGGTCAAGTTTCTCTTGTGCATATTTTGCAGCATACTCAGAAAATTCTATACCTATAACTTCAAATCCGAATTTGCGGCATTCATTTAAGAAATATCCAGGCCCGCATCCATAGTCAAGAACACGATTTTTTATACTTGTTTTTGGGTTATTGCGTAATTGAGGGTGTCTTTTTATAAGATCTCTCAAAGTCGTAGAATAAAGGATAGAGTTATGATTTTGTTCAACTATTCTATTGTCTCTTTTAAATGTATTATCCTCATTATAATATAGTTGCTTATAGATTTCAACTAACTCTTGTGATGTATATTGAGGATTAGCATAAATCAACTTACAATTAGGGCAGAGAACCAAGTCATGATCCACCCGGCTGTAATACTTTTTAGCAGAGCCTGCTGAACATCCACAAAGTAAACAACTATCAAGGTGATCCATAATTATAAATAGAGATTAAAAAATAAGACTGAGGCAACTATGCCTCAGTCTTATAATATTTATTTATTAAAACATTTTTGAGAGGAAGTGATTCATCTGTATATACCACCATGGCCAATCATGGTTTACATCATTTCCCCAATAATCTACCCAAGCCGGAATTCCTTTATTCTTCAAAGAGTATTCCAAATCTCTTGTGTCTGCTATTGCTTCATCTTCCCAGGCTCCCTGTCCGGTACAGATAATGATTTGGCTCTTTTTCATCCATTCGAGTTTGCTGGCATCAGTAATGTTTGGCATATAATGAATAGGTGAATTGTAGTAAACATCTTTGATATCACCTGCGTTCATCTGAAATTCATTTCTGTCAAGACGATAAAGGCCGCTTAGTGCAATTGTACCACCGCAAACTTCCGGGTGCTTTAAAAAGAAGTTAACTGCATGATATGCGCCCATGCTGGTTCCCGTAGCAATTGGTCTTTCGTCTGCAACTTTTGTATGCTCTCTTATAAAAGGAACAACTTCATCTGTTATATATTTATAATACTGATCATTTCTTGCGCTCCTTACTTCAGGAGCAACACTGAAATTATACCATGATTCTGTGTCGACACTGTCGATTGAGTACAGTTTTATTTTATCTCCATCAATCCATGAACTTATTTTTCCAATCATTCCCTGCCCTTCAAAGTCAAAAAATCTGCCTCTTGAACACGGGAATACTATGAATGGTTTTCCAAAGCAACCGTAGACTTTGAGTTCCATGTCTTTTCCGAGATTGGGACTATACCATTTGTGGTACTCTGTATGCATACTACCTCTTCTTGAAATTATATTTTTGGTTTATAGGCTGATAACAAAATATATAACATCAATATAACTTATTTACATGCAGGGAAAATAGAAATTAATAAATTTGAGGTGGATTTTTTTGAATCCTATTTATAATTAAACATAAAATCACTGTTAAATCTCCAAAATCAAAATCTATGGGAAAAGTATCTTTATTTAGTTTTCTTTTGGTACTTATTATTTTATTAACAGGGTGTGAAAAACAGCCTGACGACAAAACAGCTTCAGGATATATTGATGCTGATTATGTTTATATATCCGCTCCATCTTCTGAAAAAATCATAGAAATGTATGCGGTTAAAGGTTCGATCATTAAAACAGGTGATAAGCTTTTTGAAATGGATAATCACAAATCGTTTTCGATGCACGAGGCCAATAAATTTATGGACATGGCTCTCCAAAGTTTTGTAACTGATATGAAAAAAGGTGCAAGGCAGGAACAGATAGACGAATGGAAGTATATTAATTATGCGGTAAAGGAAATGATAATTTTTCTGAAACTTGAAACAGAAATGTTCAGATTCCTTTCAGAGAAACAAGCAGCGGCCGATCAATACTGGTGGTTTACCAGACAAATGCAATATGCTTTAATAGCTATTTCAAAAGCTATTGATACGCATCAAAAATATATTGAGCTGGGACAAAGAGAAGATAAAATAAATGCATTTGAAATGGCTGATAATGCAGTCAAAAGCATGCTTCCTTATACCAAATATCAATTCACAGAAGCTGTACAGTTTTCTCCATACGACGCAATTGTTTTTGATATTTTCTACCGGAAAGGAGAGTTGCCTGGAGCTGGAAAACCTGTAATAATGCTTTTGCCTGATGAGAACCTTAAAGTTGTATTTTATATTAGCGGGTTAAAAATAGACACAATTAAACTTGGCGAAAAAGTGAAGGTTTTTTTATCCCGAGATAAAAATAATTTTATAGAAGGACAGGTTAATTACATTTCTCAGAATATCCAATATACTGACCCTCTTATTTACTCCCTTAAAAATGATAAAAAACTCATTTACAAAATTGAAGCTAAAATTAATCCTAAAGATAAATTGAAAGCGCATCCTGGCGAAGTAGTAAGCGTAGAATTTTAATTTATATGAATGATTTCAAATACGCTATCGATGTTAGAAATGTAACAAAGAGTTTCAGCAAGCGAGTTGTTGTAAATAAAGTTTCCCTTCAAGTCGAGAAAGGCACAGTCTACGGTTTTTTAGGACCTAACGGAAGCGGTAAAACTACTTTTTTGCGAATGATCTGCGGTCTTCTTGTCCCAGACTCTGGGGAAGGTACCTGCTTAGGGCACGATGTAATAAAAGAACAGAAACTTATCAAAGACAAAATTGGTTATATGACGCAAAAATTTAGTTTATATACTGACCTGACAGTCAGGGAAAATCTAGATTTTACGGCCAGGCTCTATGGAGTAAAGAATCGCAAACAGGCAATAGATAAAATTATTGAGGAACATGGTCTCGGGCAGTTTAATAAGATAATAGCGAAAAATCTATCAGGAGGATGGAAACAGAAACTTGCTCTCGGAGCATGCCTGATTCATGAGCCTGTGCTCTTGCTTCTTGACGAACCTACTGCCGGAGTAGATCCTCTTGCAAGAAGAGAATTTTGGGATACAATCCAAAAGCTTTCTATGGAGAAAGGGATAACAGCCTTGGTAACAACTCACTACATGGACGAAGCTGAAAGATGTCAAAGGCTTGCTTATCTTGCATACGGAGATATGCTTACAAAGGGAACAATAGATGATATTATTTCAAGGGAAGGCCTCTATACATGGATTGTAAAAGGACCAAATCTGCTTAACTTGGCAATTGAGTTAAGAAAACTCAAAGAAGTTGAGCAGGTTCTTGCTTTTGGAAATATCCTGCACTTGAGTTCCAGAGATAAATCTGAAGTAGAAAGAGTTATTCCTACAAAAATTGACAAGAATCATGAGTTTTATCCTGTGTCAACTTCTCTCGAAGACATATTTATAAATTTAATGAGCAAGGCTAGAAAGTGAAATTGTTTTCAATAAAAAGAGCCTATGCTGTTTTTCTTAAAGAATTTCTTCAACTAAGAAGAGACAGGCTTACAGCGGCAATGCTTTTCGGAATTCCTGTTGTTCAGCTTATTCTTTTCGGGTTTGCTATAAATAACAACCCGAAGCATCTTCCTACGATACTTGATGCAGGAAATTATTCAGATCCATTTGTGAGCAAATTTATTCATTCTTTGCAGAAAAGTGAATACTTTGATATTTCCAGTATTGCTTCAACGGAAAAATCTGAAAAGGCGATAAGAGAAAGCGATGTGTATTTTATTATTTCTGTTGAAGAAGATTTTAATCGCAAAATGGTAAGGGGAGAGCGCCCTGAGATATTGATTGATGCTGATGCTACCGATCCCCAGGTTGTTACAGCCGCTTTATCTGTAGCCAAGCAGTCTTTTAATAATCTAATGGGTGAGTATTTTAAAGGCAGTCTAGGATATCTGACCCAGGGGCAACCGGGAGCTAATCTTATAATTCATAAACGATATAATCCCGAAGGAGTGATGCAGTTTTCAACTGTTCCGGGGCTCCTTGGTGTAATATTGACATTTACCCTCGTAATAATAACTGCTCTTTCTATGACCAAGGAAATTGAAAGAGATACTATGGAAAACCTTCTATGCATGCCTGTTACTCCTCTTGAGGTGCTGATAGGGAAAGTTATGCCGTATATCGGAATGGGGTTCATTCAGATGATATTTATTATTGTTTTGAGTAAATATATGTTTGATTTGCCAATTGTTGGCAGCGTTTTCCTCCTGCTGTGTTCAGGGCTTCTCTTTATTTTTGCCTGTCTTTCTGTAGGAATTGTTTTTTCAACTTTAGCCAGAAATCAACTGCAGGCAGTGCAAATGTCAGTCTTTTTTTATCTTCCTTCAATAATGCTTTCGGGGTTTATGTTTCCATTCAAGGCCATGCCTGTGTGGGCTCAATGCATAGGGTATGTGCTTCCTCTTACTCACTTTAATGTTATAGTTCGCAGCATAATGCTTAAAGGAGCGACATTTTCAGATATAAAGATACGGATTCTGATAATAGCGGTTTTCGCTATGATAGTTCTTACTGTAGGAGTGTTTAAGTACAGAAAAACTATCGAATAATATTGTAACAATTTATTAACAAAGGAATAAAAATGAGAAAAATACTTTTGACTGTAATTGCTATATTCTGTCTCTTTTCTTTTCTCAATGCGTATGATAAATCAGATCTGGAAAAATTGTTAAAGACTCAATATTGCATTGGCGGAGATCTAAGCGACGCCGATTTAGAAAAAGCAAATCTTGAAGGCGCTGACCTTTCAAATGCAGATTTACCAGAATCAGATCTTACCAAATCTAACCTTAAGGGAGGTAATATTCAGTAAACTGACTTTTCCAATCTTCTGTAGTCAGGGGAAATTGCCCTTTCGGCCAGCAGCATTGATACTTCTTCTGCATTTACCAGCTTTACTTTGGCTTCTTTGAATTCTGAAACATTCGAAAGCGTAAAAATTAACCCATTAGGAATCTGACTTGACAAATTATTTTTTTGAGTTTCGAGTTTTAGCTTTGGCCCATTGATCAGGGAGGAGTTCTCTGAGGTTTTTATGAGGATGTCCTGGAAGCCTTCTGAAAATATCTTCAAGATAAGCCTGGGGATCTATTTTCAAAGCTCTGCAAGTCTGAACAAAAGAATAAAGTACAGCCATAGACTTTCCAGCTTTCGGACTTCCTACGAACATCCAGTTCTTTTTCCCAAGAACGACTTTGCGCATTGACTGTTCAGCCTCTTATCCTGATATCTGGATAAGAGGCTTTATCCTTATCTTTAGAAAATCCCCAGCTTTTGAAGTCTGCTGCTTAAAAATCCATCATTTTCAATAAAACCTGGGGATTTTATTTTTATCTAAGACCACAGAGTTTTGCTATTTCTTCCTCGCTGCAGTTTTTCCATAATGGTTTTTCTTTTGATTGTTCCGGCGTTTCTACTGATTCGATTGCTGTACGGAGCATTTCCATAGAAGGAGTTGCATAAATTTTTGTAGTTTCTATAGACGAATGTCCAAGTATTCTAGAAATCAGAGCTAATTCTACTCCATTCTGATAGAGATTTGTTGCTCTTGTCCTGCGGAACATATGGGGATAGACCTTTTGTGGTACATCCTGGCATTTTTCTCTGGCCTGACAGGAATACAGGGAAATAAAACGTTCAACATTGCTTTCTGACATTTTTCCTGTTTGTCCTTTTATTTTGGTATAGAATACGTAGTTTTTTCTGTCCGGGTGAGGATGAAATATTTTCAGGTACTGAGAAAGGTGTTCCGCAGTTCTTTGTGTAATTGCGGCAATTCTTTCTTTATTTCCTTTCCCATTGATTCTGATATATGGATTACTGGTTTCCAGCATCAAATCCTGAATATTTAGCCTCAGAAGTTCGTCCAGTCGGATAGCAGAATCATAAAGCAGGATCATGATAACTCTATCGCGCATAGCAGTTTTTGTATGCCCAGGTTGACAAAAGATGCAGCTTAAGGCTTCTTCAGATAAAATTGGTTTTTCTTTTTTTGGTACTTTGCACGACGGTATTTTTGAAATAACAAGCGCTGCTGATTGCAAAGCAATGTTCCTATCTGAAGCAAACCAAAGGTAAGTTCTAATTGCAGTCAGACGCTGATTACATGTACCGGGACTATTACCGGATTCTTTAAGGAAGATGATAAAGTCTTGTATAATCCTGGCATTACAGTCCTCAAACCGAAATTTTCTAATAGGAATTTTCCTTTCATTATACAAATAACGCCTGAAAATAGTAAGTGAATCGCAATATGATTTAATTGTTTCAGTGCTTCTGCCAAGCTGTTTAGGCATATATATATCCAGAAATTCCAATGTCATTGAAAAGAACAGCGTGCCTTCATAAATAACTCTATTCTTCATAAGACATCACCTCAGGAATGACTTTTTCTGAAATTCGGTCTTTTTGGCGAATTACTCGGAATGCATCTCTTACCTGATGGTAATAATACATGGTTTCTTCAGGATCATTATGCCCCAGATATCGACTTAAATATGGCATCATAGCATCTAGAGAGATACCCTCTGCCATCCATTGATTCAGTCGATTTACCACAAAGGTATGCCTTAATGCCTGAACAGTAGGCTCCTTATCGCATTTTCCTGCATAAGGCGTCATTCCCCATAATTGTCTGAATGTTTTATCGACACTTGTTTTCTGGATATGCATCTGCGGATTAAGTCCCGGGAAAAACCAAACGGAGTCAGGGCACATGTTTTCCATTTTCCGGGAATATTTTCGGCATAAGAGCGTAAAATCGTCTGTCATGTACACAAGTCTGTCTTTATTCCCTTTTGACTGCCTGACTGTAATAATACCATTCTCAAGGTCAACATCTTTCTTTTTAAGTCCACAACCTTCAGCAAGCCGCATTCCGCAACAATAATACATCCGGAACAGTATCTGGTACTCCATGGAAAAGCGATGCCAATGAGGGGTACTCGGGAGATAAGTGTCAATAATAGCAAACAACGCTGCCAGTTCATTACGCTCCAGTATATGAGGAACAGCAATAACTTCCGATGGCATGAAGCAGCGAGGAATATAGCTATTTATTCCCATTGAATTCATGTACTGGGAAAGTTGGCGCAGAATCGACACCCTCTGATTGCGGTAATTAATTCCTTCCGTTTCTCGCTGAATGACCCATTTCATGGTAATATCACGAGTTATAATTGGTTCATTATATCCATTTTCAAGACAGAACCGGTCAAAATAACTAAGAATATAAGCTTCATAGTCATAAATAAATCCATCAGCTTTTTTCTGGAGGATAAGCCCTTCAATGTAAGTGGCGAATACACTTTTATAATGATAACGCAACTGATTCATAAGAGCATGCCTCCTTTCACTTCTATTCCTTCTAGAGAAATGGCACATTGCCGCATTGAGTTGCCATCAGTGGAGAGATAAACCATGACTGTTGATTTATTATTATGCCCAAGAGTCTCAGCGATAGTTTCCGCTTTTGTACTATTCGTAAGCATTCGTGATGCAAATGTTTTGCGGGTAATATGAAATCCATGTGGATTGTTGGGCAAAACCTGCTTCAAAGCTCTTGCACATACTCCGCAGCAAAGTTTACCGTATGGAACCTTGTGCCTAATAAATATATACTCAGAAGTGGTAGATGGCCGACCACGGATAATGTATCTGAAAAGACAATTCCCGACCTCGGTTGGCATTGGAAGTTTTATAAATTTATCCGTCTTCTGCTGCTCTACAGAAATAACTGCTTTATCCCAATATATATCAGACAGCCTGAGTTTTGTTATATCAGAAGCGCGTATTCCCATGCGAACTCCAAGAATTATCATTGCGGCATTACGCAGTTGAATACTACTTTGTTCATGATCCAGGGAATCATAAATAACTTTTAGGTCATCTCTATTAAGGGTTTTTATAATATTCACCTTGGGGGCACATTCATTCGATAACGCCAAATGCAGGGATGATGGAACAAAACATTTATCACCCAGATATTCTAAGAAGGTTCTTATTTTTGATGCATAAGCATTCTTAGCTTCCGAGGTTGAATGAGGATCAGAAAGATGAAATTGTTTTATGACTTCCGGTGATATGTCTTCCCATGCGGTAATATCAGCTTGAATAAGGTATTCTAAGAAACGCAGGCATGAATTGCGATACATGTGAAATGTCGATAAAGCAAATCCTTCTCTTTGTCTTTCTGCCATAAAATCTTTGTATTCTTTTTGACACCACTCAGGGAGATAATCGGCTCTGTCTCTGCTATATGAATATGTAATTGCGGGGTTGATGTCGCCGCTGTTTCTATACTGCTCAAAAATCTTTATTGCCCGACGGAAAGTCCGCCATTGAATTGTGTAGCATCGCATATGGATCGCCCAGTATAATGCAAGTTCCTGAGAATAAGCAAGACCATTGGCCTCCAAAAAGACAAACAGTTCATCCCATATCTCTCGATAATTTTTTCTTATAGTTAATGAATAACGGTGTTTCTTCAGACAATCGTTGCTCAACTGTATTGATAGGAAATAAAACTCTTCCGGCACTATGCAGGCTGCTTTTCCATGCCTGTAATATAAATCTTTATCATTCGCCGGAACCTCTTCGATAAAAATGAGGCGGCTAAGCACAATTTTATCCAAAGCTAATGGGATAGAAGTTCTTACAAGCTTCATCCTGGCAAGACAACGAAGAAAAATTCGGATTTCTCTGTTATGACGGTTTTTGGCTTTCTGGTTCTTATGTTTATCATCCCGATAATAGTTAAAAATCAATTTATGTGTAATTTCAGATACTTCATTTGCGCCATGATTGGATGCGTATACTAAAAACCTGGAGACTGAAGCTCGTAGTCTCTGAATATATTCAGCTTTATATTTTACAGATAGTTCATCTAAAAAAACATTTAATAATTCTTTATTCCGTTGACCCAGATATTTACAGTATTGAACCGCTTCATATGCTTTCTTTGTATTGATTATCTTACGATTTTCCAATACATCGTTTATACGGGAAAGAGCCATTAGATAGTTTTTAAGTGTGCCAAGACAAAGATTAGGAGCTGCATCTTCCAGCCAGGACATAGCCAATTCATGGGAATATTCTGCATCTTTTTCAACCAGATACATTTTAAAAAGCCGAAAACATCTTTTATGCGTATAAACGATACTGGAAGTGTAATTGTTCCTGGTAAGATACGCCATTACTTCGGTTACAGCTTGATTATAGTTTTGATACATGTGATTACCTCCTTTGTTGTTATAGGGTAATTACAGATATCAAATTTATAATAAAATCCCCAGGTTTTATTGAAAATGATGGATTTTTAAGCAGCAGACTTCAAAAGCTGGGGATTTTCTAAAGATAAGGATAAAGCCTCTTATCCTTATATCAGGATAAGAGGCTGAGCGCGCCATTAGAAAAGTGGTGCTCGGTAAAAAGAATTGGATGTTTGTCGGAAGTGTGAATGCTGGTAAAGCCATGGCTATTTTATATTCTTTTGTTCAGACTTGCCGTGAACTGAAAATAAATCCGCAGGAATACCTGGAAGATATTTTTAGAAGACTCTATAATCATCCTCACAAAAACCTTCGCGAATTACTTCCTGACCAGTGGTTAAAAAATAAAAACAGTGCAAACAGTACTCAGGCTTGATTCAAAATGGTATGATGATGGACTGCAGCTTGCCAAATGGTCGGACAGTTCTAAAAAAGTATTGTCTTTGGCTTTTTTTGAGCTCAGAGAAATACTGCTGCGGAAGGTAAGCCCATATTGCATGCACCTAAAAGGGCGAGGCGGGATTAAAGGTTCTGTCAGGCTGCTGCACAGAAAACTCATTGAATTCCCATTTGCCGCAAGATTTGATGTAAAATCATTTTACGGTTCCATAAACCACAAAATACTTCTTCGGCTGATAAACAATATGGATATCAAACCCACGGGCGGGACGCCCGTGGTACACCCGAAATCCGAACTATCAGAGATCATCAGAGATTATGTCATAATTCCGGACACCGAAAACAAAGGAAAAGGAATTGTCGCGGGGGGTGCACTGTCAACTCTGCTCGGAGCGCTTTATCTTTCTCCACTTGATAGTGCTATGAATGCGCTCTACAAAAAAGGCAGTATCTTTTACCTGCGCTACCAGGATGACTGTGTTATATTAGCTAAATCGAGATGGAAACTGAAAACAGCTTTGAAGCTCTTATATACAACCCTCGATAAACTTCAGCTCAAGATTCACAGGGAAGAGAAGTATTTCGTAGGAAAATCCTCAAAAGGGATTTCTTTTCTCGGGTATTACTTTATCCCGGGAAGAAAACCCAAACCTTCATGTGAATGTTTGGGAAGATTCGTAAAACGGGCCAGACAGCTTTTGGAGCAGTTCCCTTCGACTGAAAATAGAGGGAATGTCACGCCCCGTTCCTACGACCAATCCAAAAAAGACCGACTCCTTGATTATGTAATGAAATTTTACACATACCTCGGAGCCGGACTGTGTGACGCGGCGTCTCATCGCCGCGCTCGCAAGATTATTCTGTTCATTGAATTCAAACTCGGGTTCGATCTGTCAGCCAAGATTACTCTTTGCTGACTAGTCTTCCTCCGAAAATTGGAGATGGGTCATATTTGACGCTTACATTCCAGCAGTATATTTTCGCTTGTCTAAGTCTGCCTTTATTTGCAGCCCTGTCGTAGTCCCTGTAGCTCCGATTAGATAAACTATAACCTGGTAGGATGTCTCTGGTTATCCTCGACAATTGCAGGAAATGTAGGAAAACATTCTGTTTTCAATCATTATCCCCTTCATGCTCGCAGAAAAAACCTCCAGGAACTTCTGCGCCTGGTCAAAGTAACATTACCTTAAGCAATAACTAGAGGAAAAAGTGCCGTGTCCACTTTGGCAAAACTTAATATTAATCAACGACAGTCAAAAAGTGAATCACTCCGTTCTCCAGTAACTGCCTCGTCGCAATATATGTACTACTGTCTCGTCGTCACTTGGGAAACCATTATCACTATCTTGCAATAACTCAAGGGTATTCGCCAACTCGATGTTTCGCCGGTCGTTGATGCCAGTGCTTACTGGGCCTCTGGACATTCTACCGAAATCACAAATATAGGGCTCTCCGTCCTGCAATATGTAATTCTGACTACTTAAGTCATAATACCACCACCCTTTCTCCCTGTCCTTAAGTGCTGATTTGTTCATCAAAATCAACTCGGCCCTATTCTCCGAGTCAATCGGCCTCCCCCTGATATACGGCATGAAAGCATACCCACTCTTCTGATAAGCTCTGAGGTTCGACTTAAATGGCTTCCTCACCTTCGTGTCATAATAACTATTAAAAAGAGCTACCTGGTCGTCTGCTTTGGTTGTATCTCCTGGCAACTCTTGTAGGAAGAAAGTTTTACGAACATACGCCTCTCCTTCTTGATTTATGTGGTAATACACCTTCCCTTCCATGCCCTGTCCGATCAACTGACCCTCTCTTAATCCAGTGTCAACTATTCCCCCAGCTAAAAAGGCGGAACTTACCGCGGCAACAATAGATGCTGCCACCGCCAAGCCGGTCCTCGTCTTTCCTTTGGTATAAGCGGCACCAATATACAAACCTATTGACATTAGC
>Ga0154563_156_pt1 | contig 11565 bp, 9 predicted proteins | sample RifGroF2_FD_105706 | JGI IMG/M metagenome (GOLD analysis project Ga0154563, IMG submission 105706) | Lentisphaerae bacterium GWF2_38_69
AATCCCCTGCGGGAATCTGCATTTATTATATCTATAAGTTCCTGGATTGTGGATTTGCCGTCTCCTGTCACAAAAGGAGGCTGCCTGTGAGCTACAGCCGTAAATTCTCCATTGATTACAAGCATTCTGTAATCATTCCCCTCGACATACTCTTCCACCACTATGTTAGGGCAAACCTTCTTTGCGGAATAATATGCCGCTTCCAGTTCTTCTTCGCTTTTTATATTAACTGTTATTCCCCTGCCGTGATTGCCAACTTCCGGCTTAATAACAACCGGATAACCTAAATTCGCTGCAGTGTCAAGAGCTTCATCAAGAGTGTAGATTTTTTCTCCATCTGGAACCGGGATACATGCATTTTTAAGCAGCTCCTTGGTTCTTCCTTTTTCGTCAGCTATTTCTGTGGCAAGTGCCGATGTTTCAGAGGTCATGCTGGCTTGTATCTTCTTCTGATACTTGCCGTATCCAAGTTGTACAAAACTCTGGTCATTGAGCCTGACATATGGAATCCCTCTTGCCGCAGCTTCGTCTACCAGTGTCTGCGTCGTAGGGCCCAGTTTGCCTTCTTCACGCAACTCTTTTAGTCGTTGGATTACATCTTCAATTTCTACTTTAATGTCTTCTATGCAATCTTCTATTACATCAAAAGCAATCCTTGCAGCTTCAAGGCCTACTTTCTCTACTATATAATTAACTACTACAATATATTGTCCTGGGATGTTGGTCTTAATTGTTTTGCTGAACTTTACTTCAAGCCCCGTAAGCGTCTGGAGTTCCCATACGATATTCTCAATAATATTTGCCAGACTTGTACCTTTCTTAAGAATATCGCTAAAAGATTCACCCTTCCCTGTCTGGTGGTTTGATAGCCCAGGCAATAAAGCCATTAATCGCTCAGCGAGGCCAGGAAAGTTTTCAGACTGTTTTTCTTCTTCGCCCAAATCTATCAGCATGAATATAGATTTGCGCAAACTGTAACGGTTCGGCCCTCTTAAAGCTCTTACTTCAAGTAGTTTCATCTCTTTCTCCTCTTCCTTTTATATAAAATTTATTGATTGAGTTTGCTCTTCTTGATTCCATAGAAGAAGTATATCAGAATACCTATTGCAGACCAGACTACAAATCTTATCAATGTCAATACCGACAGTTGCGTCATAAAATAAGCGCACATCAGTATGGCAAGTGTCGCCACCAACCAGACTAGCGGACATTTAAACTTTCTAGGAAGATTAGGCTCAATTTTTCTAAGAACAAGAACTCCTATTGAAGTAGTAATAAAGGCAAAATATGTTCCTATATTCGACATTTGAGCAATCTCCTGTACGGGCAGCAATGAGGCAATAACAGCTACTAATATGCCAGTCATCCATGTAATAATATAGGGCGTTCCAAACCGTTTGCCTACTCTGCACAGTTTGCTGGGAATAAGCCCGTCTCTGGACATAGCGAAAAATATACGAGTTTGTCCATAAAGCACTGTCATGATTACACATGTCAGGCCAAAAAGCGCGCCTATGGCTACAAGTCCTGAACCAAATCTGTAGCCGATGTATTGAAGAGCGAAAGCAACAGGCTCAGGGGTATTAAGTTCAGAGACAGGGACAATACCTGTAAGAATGGCTGAGACTAGCATATACAATAAAGAGCAAACTACCAAAGAAGCTATTATTCCTAAAGGAAGATCCCTTTGCGGATTTTTAGCTTCTTCAGAGGAAGTTGATACAGCATCAAACCCAAGATAAGCAAAAAACACAACGCTGGCAGCTGTAATTGTACCATGAAAACCTTGCCCGCTCAAAAAAAAAGGATTCCAGTTCTTTAAATCAATATGAGGTGATGCCAATACTGCAAATACAACTATCATTAAAAGATTAATCACTACCATTATATTGTTGATCCTGAGGCTTTCCTTTACTCCTGTGACTAGAAGAGAAGTCATAACAATCACAATAAGCCCCGCCATAAGGTCAAAGCCTCCGCCGCTTGTTCCTCCAAAAAGTTTGGGACAGTTTGTCAAAAACTCAGGAAGCATAGGAGATTTAAATATATTTTCCCATAAACCAAGCACATAAGCCGACCAGCCCGAGGCTACGGCGGCAAGACTGACAGCATATTCCAAAATAAGATTCCATCCCACCATCCAGGCAAGGAATTCCCCTATCGTAGCATAAGAATAGGTATAGGCACTTCCGGATACAGGAACCATGGATGCAAGTTCTGCATATGATAGGGCAGCAAACGCCGCTACAAGACCAGCCATACCAAAAGAAATTATTATGGAAGGCCCTGCGCTTACGGCAGCTTCAATACCTGTAAGTACAAATATTCCAGTCCCCAATGTCGCTCCAATACCTATAAAAGTAAGATCCAGGGGACCCAGTCTTTTTCTCAACGCAGATTCTCCTTTGGTTCCTTCGATGAGCTGAGCAATACTCTTCCTCCTGAACAGCTTTGAAATCATTATCTTTCTCCTGAAATATTTATTATTTTTTTAAATTTTACGAAAAGTATAACAAATATGTTATTTTATTTCACTAAAAAATGACATATTTGAGAACAAAACAACTCTTATTATTACTATTAAAACTTTGCATTAAATTTGAGCAATATTCATGCCACTTAATAGGATTATAGCGCAAAGATAAATAATAGGCTAAATGCCACGATAAAAGAAAGATACCTGTCTAAGAGTGACGGCGTCTATTATTTGCGCATATTATAAAAGGAAATATTAAGGCCGTTTGGAATAAAAACTTGCGGCAAAAAGAAAGCTGAATCAAATGCTAAAAATTACCTGCCAGATAATCATGCAATGATCAAAGCTAGGGAACTAAACACACCAATCATGAAATACAAGCTTAATCCAAGTATCGCGTAGCAGAAGCATAGGCAACTATACTAAACTGCGAAATTTTCATGACATCCTCTTTTTTTTGTTTAATTTTTAGGTCAACCAGGGATACAATAATCCTAAATGATTTACACAAAATTAATATAACAATCCCTATGGATATAAAATTAAACTGCCTGGTACTTTATAAGAGCAACCCTGCCAGAGTCACCCGAACAACAGGCAGCGAGAAACTTGAAATAGAATTACACGACGGCGGTTCTAAATCAGTAAGACACAAAGATATTCAACTTATCCATGAAGGACCGATAACCAAACTGGATTTAAAAAAGAATCTGTCCCCGAAAGAAGACATTCTGGAAATCTGTTCACTTATAGAACCAAGCAGTGTTAATCTCAGCGAACTTTCCGAATTGCTATATGGAAAGGCCACACCACAAACAAACTGGTCCGCATGGGAATTGCTGAATGATAACCTCTATTTTAAAGGAACAATCGATAAGATAGAAGCAAAATCCGAGCATGAGATAAATGAAATCATTGCCAAAAGGAATGCAAAAGCTGCCGCAGAAGAAGAAAAAGAAAACCTTATTTCACGCATTAAAAACTTCAAAATAGTTCCTGATGATACCAAATTCATGCGCGAAATTGAACAGTTTGCGCTTGGAAAAACGCCAAGTTGCCATTTAATGGATCAGCTTGAGATAGAACAAACACAGGAAAAAGCTCACGAATTGCTTTTAAGAACCGGATACTGGAACAATTTCGTAAACCCCTACCCAGAACGATTCGGAATCTCTTTGAAAAGTAGTTTGGGATCAGATATCTCAAAGTATCATTTAGCCGATGAAGAAAGAAAAGATTTAACTCAATTTGAAGCTTTTGCCATTGACGATGAAGGCTGTAATGACCCTGATGACGCACTGAGTTTTGATGGCAAGTTCCTCTATGTACACATTGCCGATGCTGCCTCATTAGTAACGCCTGGAAGTGAACTTGATGCCTCAGCCATGAATATGGCGGCAAGTTTATATTTACCAGAAAGGACGCTCCCGATGCTGCCGGCCGGCGTTAATGAACTCTTTGCTCTCGGTTTTTCTGAAATATCACCAGCTCTGACTTTCAAGCTTACTCTAGATTCAGATAATAATTCTAAATTAGCAGAAGTATTTCCCAGTTATGTCAAAGTCAAAAGAATGACTTATGTAGAAGCCGAAGAACTTCTTGATTCAGGAAACTTTAAGTCCATCTATGAATTAACAAGGCAGTTTTATAACAAACGCATGACAGAAGGAGCCATAGAATTAATATTTCCCGAATCAAAAATTAAAGTAGATGGCAACAAGATAGAAATTAAGAATATTCCTCAGCTTAAAAGCAGAGGACTTGTCGAAGAAGCTATGCTTATGACTGGCCAGGCTGTAGCAGACTTTGCAATTAAAAATAACATCATCATACCATTTTCAACACAAAGCGTTGATGATGATATTATAGTTTCAAATAATCTTGCTGGCATGTTCAACTGCCGCAAAAAAATGAGGGCAGCGCTAATCCAGACATCGCCTGAAAGACATTCCGGCCTTGGTCTTGCTCATTACACAAAAGCCACAAGCCCATTGAGAAGGTATTTAGATTTGCTCCTTCATCAACAGCTCAGGGCTTTCATTAGCAATCAGCCCTTGATGAGCGAAGATGAAGTCTCCAAAAAAATTACATTCATTCAATCCTTCGCCAGAGAATATAGAGCGCTAGAATCAAATTCGAATAGGCATTGGACTATAGTTTATATGGATTCTAGAAAATGGAAAGGAGAAGCTGTGCTTGTTAATAAATACGACAACAAAGGCACTTTTATCATACCTGAATTAGCCTATGAGTTCAAACTACCCATTGATAGAGAAATGGAATTAAATTCAAAAATAATGATTTCCCTGAACGGCATCAATCTGCCATATCTGAATTGTTATTTTCAGGTAACCATATGAGGCGAAACTGATTTAATTCCATGCGGATGAGTGGAATGAATTTGCACGAAAGAAAATGAAAGCTCTGTAAGGAGTTGCGACAGGAAAAAATAACTTTTTGAAATCCGAAACTTCAGAAAATAAGTTCTATGTCTGCTTTTATACAAAATTCCTGCCAATTCTTTCCCGGATCTTTATCTGTAATCAGATAGTCAATATCCTTAAAATCAAGCATCTTTAAAAAAGCTACTTTCCCGAATTTGGAAGAATCAGCCAGAAGAACACATTTTTCAGACTGATGCCTCATCGCAGACTTGAGGTCGCTTTCCGGTTCGTTTGACTCCATTATTCCTTTCTCAATTGATAATGCTTTACAGCTGAGTATCGCAGTATCTGCATGATAATTCTGTAATGATTTTTTTGCATTAGCACCTGCAAGAGCCATTGAGTTATGCCTCAATTCTCCGCCTGTCGATATTATCTGCATTTCGGAATCTGAAAAATCATAAGGAATTCTAATCGAGTTTGTAATCAGAGTAATATTCTTCTTGTTCTTTATTTTATCAAGAAGCAGATAACTAGTGCTGCTGGCATCAACTACTAGCTTATCTCCATCTTTAATCAAAGCTGCAGCCTTCTGTGCTATGACTTTCTTTGCTTCAGGATTCTGCATAAACCTGGCAACAAAAGGTAAATCTTCGCTTATCTCTTGAAAAGCCACAGCTCCGCCATAAGTCCGCTTAAGAATCCCTTCGCTTTCAAGTTTTTCCAAATCTCGACGAACTGTCTCTTCGGTAATATTAAAAAGTTCACTTAATTCATTCACATAAACTTTTTTATTCATCCTTATCTTTTCTATAACCAAATGTCTTCTCTCTGCGCCTAACACGTTTCATCCTCCAAATATTTTTAAGAAATTATATTTTGTTTTATCTGTGTTTCAATATTTACATCTATTGTTTTTTCTTTTATTTTATTGTTTTTACTTTTATTTAGCATTGAAAAACATTATCCCTTTAATAAATTAAAAAAGCACAAAAAAATCTTCATTAAATCAACAGGGAGAAAATATTTTATGGAAGGATCGTGCAATAGATCGGTATGGAGAACCACAATACCGGCGGCCATGGCGAACTATATCGATGCAGGTTCAATTGTAGCAGGTTCGGCAGGCCTCATGTTATGGGCGGAATACCTGAAAATGTCAGACTGGAGAATCGGCCTTATAGCAGCTTTTAGTTCAAATGCCATTTCCGCTGCCGTCGGCGCTCTTATCGGCGGTTGGATATGCGACAAATACGGCAGAAAAATTGTTTACACCTATGACATGCTTTTCTACATGTTTGGCATGCTCTTTATAATATTTTCCCACAGTTATGTAACGCTCTTTATAGGATATGTCATAGTAGGTTTATCTGTCGGCGCTGACATTCCAGCCTCATGGACATTCATCGCTGAAGAAGCGCCAGCCGAACAGCGAGCAAAACACTGCGGAACAGCGCAGCTTGCCTGGGCGATTGGCCCTGTAGTGACGCTTCTTTTATCTTTTGCGCTTACTGATCTTGGATTATTGGGAAGCAGAATAGTTTTTGCTCATCTTTTAGTGCTTGCATTTATAACCTGGAAATTGCGCCGTTCGCTATCAGAATCAAAAATCTGGAAAGATGAAAAAGAAGGTGAAAAAATTCTTGCTGAAAAAGGCGTCGAAGCTAAATCAAGTTTTAAAGAATTTTTCATTATTCCAAATCTAAAAGCAATGCTTTTCCTGATAGGGATTTATCTTTTCTGGAATATGGTGGCAGGTACAATGGGTTTCCTGATGCCGTTCATTTACCAGACTGTAGGCGGAGTAACACAGGCTCAGGCAGTAATTCTCCAGGCATTCCTATTTACCTGCACTGCTCTAAGTACTTATTTTATTTTCATGAAATATGCTGACAAAATGAACAGACGACTGCTTTATGCAATTGCCGCAATAGCTGCTATTTTTGCATGGGGACTTTTTGTAGTAGCTCCGGTTACTGTCGTAATATTGTTGATTTTCGTAATCATTTACGGCCTTCATTGCGGCATCGGGCAGCAGGCGTTCTATCAGCTCTGGGCTAGCGAAATATTCCCTACAAAATATCGTGCCAGATCGCAAGGCATAATGTTCTTTTTTGTACGGGTCTCATGTGGAGTATGGACATTCCTTGTTCCTCACTTGATAAGTGCGAAAGGTTTCAGTTTTGTCGCTTCACTGATGGTTATATTTCTTATAATAAGTGCTATAATCGGGGTAATTTTTGCACCTGATACTTCCGGCAAAACATTGAAACAGATAGAGCATGAGCGCTACGAAAAATACAAGAACATCCATTTGGGCCTGGAAGAAATTAAATAAAGGATCTGGTCATCTATGATAAGAAAAGCGTTTACAATGAGTGTCAATCCTGACAATCATCAGGAATATGGAAAAAGGCATAATCCAATCTGGAAAGAGTTGGAAGAGACTTTAAAAGCTCATGGCGTTCATAATTACTCAATATTTCTCGACAAAGAAACTTCCGCCTTATTTGGTTACGCTGAAATCGAAAATGAGAAAAGTTGGAATGCCATCGCTGATGCGCCTGTTTGCAAAAAATGGTGGGCTTATATGAAGGATATTATGCCTTCTAATCCTGACAACAGCCCGATTTCTACAGAACTAGAAGAAGTCTTTCATATTGACTGATAATAATTTTACTTAAGGAATTTTAACTATGAGCAAAAATATAGAAACCTCGTATAAATTGGCAAAGGAACATTATGCAGAATTTGGAATCAACACTGATTCTGCCATAAAAAAACTCAGCTCAATATCTGTTTCTCTTCATTGCTGGCAGGGAGACGATGTGACAGGCTTTGAAAGTTTAAGCGGAGGGCTTTCCGGAGACGGAATTCAGGCTACAGGAAATTATCCTGGCAAGGCCAGAACTCCTGACGAGCTTCGTTCTGATATTGACAAGGCAATGAGGCTGATACCCGGAACACACAAACTAAATCTCCACTCAATATATGCCGAAACAGGAAAGAAATCAGTTGGAAGAAATCATTTAAAGGTTGAGCATTTCTCAAACTGGATTGATTGGGCTAAAGAAAAGAAAATCGGAATGGACTTCAATCCCTCATACTTTTCACACCCTTATTCAAAAGACGGTTTTACTCTAAGCCACATTGATAAAGATGTACGAAAATTCTGGATAGAACACGGCATAGCCTGCCGTAAAATAGGAGAAGACTTCGGGAAAAAGCTTGGGAGGACCTGCGTTACTAATTTCTGGATTCCTGATGGATACAAGGACATTCCTTATGACAGAAATACCCCAAGAGAAAGATTAAAGGAGTCACTTGATTTAATCTTCAAGGATAAAATTAACCCTAAATTCAACCTAGATGCTGTTGAAAGCAAACTCTTCGGCATAGGTTCAGAAAGTTATGTTGTCGGTTCACATGAGTTTTACATGGGCTATGCTGTTAAGAACAATAAGCTTCTCTGTCTTGATGCCGGACACTTTCATCCAACTGAAGGAATTGCAGACAAGATATCATCTTCACTGCTATTCGTTGATTCACTGCTTCTGCATGTTTCGCGACCGGTCAGATGGGACAGTGATCATGTGGTTATACTCAATGACGATTTGCTTGATATTTCCAAAGCTGTCGCAAGAGGAAATTATTTTGATCGCGTACACATTGGACTGGATTTCTTCGATGCCAGTATCAATAGAATTGCCGCATGGGTTATTGGTACGCGCAGTATGCTCAAATCACTGCTGATTGCTTTGCTCGAACCAGCGGAACATCTAAGGAAACTTGAAGATTCCGGAGATTTTACAAAGCGCCTTGCTCTTGCTGAAGAGCTTAAAATGCTTCCATTCGGCATTGTCTGGGATTATTATTGCATGAAGAAAGATGTTCCTGTGGGTTATGCATGGATGAAGGATGTTGAAACTTACGAAAAAAAAGTACTTTCAAAGAGAGGTTGATATATGATGAAAACAATTTTGAATGCTTCAATCGAAAAAGAAATACAGAAAGTTTCAAAAGCAGCAGAGCTAATCTGGGACAAAGGCTGGGCCGAACGCAATGGTGGAAATATTTCTGTTAATCTTTCAAAAGTGGCAACAGGAATTAAACCTGACTACAGCAAATGCAGATATGTTGAGATTACAAATTTTCCAAAAGAGCTGTCAGGCAAGATATTCTTTGTCACAGGAACAGGCGAAAGAATCAGAGATCTTGAAATTCCCGAAGAATCTTCCTGCATAATTGAATTTGATAAGGAAGTAAAAGGCTATTACATCATCTGGGGAGGCGTTACCAAAGAGAATTTCCGTCCGACTAGCGAACTTATTTCCCATATGAAACTCCATCTCGACCTGGAAAAATCTCCGAGAGGTTATAGCGCGGTAATCCATTCTCACCCTACTGAAGTTATCTGCCTTTCGCATCACCCTGTGCTGAATAAGGATGAAAAAACATTCAACAAAGCAATATGGAGCATGCTGCCAGAAGTCAGAGCCTTTGTCCCGAGAGGAGTCGCTCTGCTCCCTTACGCCCTGCCCGGCTCTGAAGAGCTGGCAGACCTGACGGTAAAAGGGTTGAGAAGTCATGATGTAGCACTATGGTTGAAACACGGCGCAGTCGCCGCAGGAAAAGATGTCATGGAGGCATTCGACTTCCTTGATGTAGCAAACAAAGGCTGCAACATTTACCTCAAGTGTCTTGCCAGCGGCTTCACTCCTGAAGGAATGTCCCAGAAAGAAATGGACGAACTCGTCCGGGCTTTCAACCTATAATTTTTGCAACAAAAGAGACGCAAAATCTTGCGTTTCTATGTCAAAATGCATTAATAGTTTGGATAAAAATGAAGACTATCATTGTTCCATGCGACGGCGCTACAAATATAAAAGTCAATGTTTATGACTATGACACTTTACTGGAATTGAATTCTTCCTCGACAGAAACGCCAACAGCAAAGATCGACGGCATGATTTTCAATTCCACGACCGAAGAGTTTGAATGGTTTGACTCGGCTATTGCCAGACTCCCCAGGGAGCTAAGAAATGCAGCAGTAATTTCGCCTGTTTCCAGAGGCGCTTCAGCTGGGCTGATAGACTCAAATAACAAAATCCTGGACTCTGCTGATGGAAAACATACTCTAGCTTATACTCAAAATTATAGCACTGAAACTGACAGAGAATTTGCTGAATTATGCGGGGATGAAATAAAATTTTTCATTGAAACAGGTTCCATTTCAACTCTTCCCGGCAGTTTGACTCTGATTAAACGCCTTCTTTTCGAAGAACTCGAAAGGCCGCAGATTCTTAGAAAAGCCGAACGGCTGGCTATATACCCTGTTCTTATGTCAGGACACTTTCTCGGCAGTTATCTGGAAGCAGCAAATCTTGCAGGAAATGAACACAGTTACTGGATGTGCCATTCCGGAGCAAGAAATATCAACTCAGATCCTGGAACCAAAAGCAATATCTGCGATAAGATTAAGTCCTTTAGCCGACTCATTCCAAAACAAACACATCTGCCCTATAAACCGATAGACACGATTAATCCCTATAAAGCTCAATTCCTAAACCTACCAAACAACACAACCGTGTTGCCGGGCGGACATGATACATGCTTTTCTCATATTCCGATTGCATCAAGTTTTTATCAGAACTTTCCGAAAATGAAAGGCAAACCCTTTATACATCTTGAAATCGGAACATGGACAATGGGCGCACTTATTGGCGCGTTTAGTCCTCTGTCAAAAGATATGTTCGGCAAGGGAATAATAGTACAGGGAACAGTTGACGGGTTCCCTGTTTTGACAAGCATGTACGCGGGAGGTTCTGATTTCAAATACCTAAAAGAGCAAATTGAATCGCACGGAATGAAATTTGAATCAAATGACTCTCTCAAAACACTATCTGAAGTTTTACATAACAACAAATGTTTTGTCCAGCCAAATATCAACCCGTCAAACAGAGGGCACGGCCCTTTCCCCGGATTGAAAGGAAGGATAATCAATGAAGGTTATTTCTTCAGCTCGGGAGAAAGGGCGTTCGCCCTTAGCAATTTAATGTCATCTCTTGTCACCTCTCATCATATTGAACTCATTTCAACTGACAGAAACATACCAATCGTTCTGACTGGCGGCGGCGCAAAAGGAAAACTTTTCGGAGACATCCTTTCTTCACTTATAGACAGGGATGTTTACACTATTTACTCTCCAACTGGCGAACCTCTAGTCGAAACAACCTCCCTTGGCGCAGCTATAATAGGCAAGGCCGGCTGCCTGAATATACATCCGTATGATACTGATATTTCTAGTTTGAGAATAAGCTACAGAAAGTCCCATAGACTTGATTCCAGCCTGATATCTCTTTTAAATAGATATAGGCGGACTTATTTTGACTCAATAAGAAATTAACACTAATAAATGGAAATAACTGAAGTAACATAGTGCATTACCTAACTGCACTCAGCCTTCTTAGCCCGACTTTGTTTTTTAGACCTCTCTGAAAAAATATTTCAAAAATATATTTGAGGCTAAGCCTTAAAAAGCCTTGAGGCTGACTAGTCGTATTGTAGGTACCTAATATAATTAGCTAGTCTTGACATTTTCATTTCCCGGATTATGCTTTCTTCATATGTATATCAAAGAAATCAAAACCAAGAACCGTAAGACGAATAGAGAGTATGTAAAGCATATTCTTGTTGAATCCATCC
>Ga0154563_104_pt1 | contig 7568 bp, 6 predicted proteins | sample RifGroF2_FD_105706 | JGI IMG/M metagenome (GOLD analysis project Ga0154563, IMG submission 105706) | Lentisphaerae bacterium GWF2_38_69
TACCTCTTTGGAGGGGATAAAGACCAGTATATGAATATGTTAGGTACATCGTTTTGATTAGAGTTATGATTCCGTGCACACAGGTAAGCGTCAAATAAGACCCATCACAAAAATTCGGGCAAGTCTAGTCAGCAAAGAGTAATCTTTGCTGACGGACTTGATCCAATTTGGAAATGGAAAATTGAAAATTGAAAATTGAAAGTTGAAAGTTGAAAATGGAAAAATTACTGTGGCTGGATCTTTTATTCCATAGCTCTTTCTGGCCTCGTCTGTTCCGGAAAATTTACCACTCTCCAATTCATTTACCACTTTTAACTTGAAGGCTTCGCTGTAACGAACTACACTTCTTGTCATATTTATTATTCCTGTTTTTAGGTTGTTATTCTGTCAACCTATATCAGGATCATTTTCCATTTTCCATTTTCAACTGAATTGCCTCCCTGGCCGGCACGAGCGCCAGCACGGGCATAGGCAAGAAGCTGTTTTAAACGCTTGGCGAATCTAGTCAGACTTTCTTTAGAGGGGCGGAGTTTCCGCCCTTTTTTTATTACACACATCAACAGAGGGTCAATATTAAGTTTCCCGAGTTTCATAGCCTTATACAACAGCCGGTTGCGACAGCGCTCAACCCTCCACATTATGTGGATAGATAATACTATATGCTTTATTGTAGGAATGATATGGAGGGTAACTGTCTGGAGAAAGATTGGAGAGTGTATAAACTCAATAATAGATGGAATTAATTTTCAGGATCTTGTCATTGAATCGGCAAGAAAAAGAATGTTTCAGTGTCAGCATATATATCAACCAGGATTTTTTCCAAAGTCGGAACATATATCTTCCCGAATGGTATTATAGGAGCCTCGCTTATGAGAGCTTTAACGATTATAGAGTCGTTACAATTAAAAACGAAATCTTCAATAATTTCCCTTGCAGGTTCTTTAAATGTATTTTTATTTGTTTCTTTTAGAAAATAGTAAACTGGATCAACAGCATCCTTTTCAACTTCGACGAGCAAAAAATCATGTATTGCCACATGCCGGTAAAATTCCATTATTGCTGCGCTGTGCCAGCAACAGAGATTAATCAGAGGAAAATGTTTTTTAATAAGAGTTGAGATTTTTATTCTCTTTTGAAGCTGATTCACAGTAAAGTTCTTCTGTTGTTTAACTTACTTGTGAAAACTCCCCCTCCTGCTGGATGTACTGATTGTAGTAGAATCCTTTCTGATTCATAAGCTCACCATGTGAGCCCGATTCCACAATCTGACCTTTTTCAACAACCATGATAAGATCACATGAACGAACGGTAGACAGCCTGTGAGCTATTATAAACATTGTTCTACCTTCGGCAATTTTCTCTATATTCTGCATGACTATCTTTTCGGTTTCGTAGTCCAAAGCGCTTGTAGCCTCATCAAAAATAACAACTCTGGGGTCATTGATAAGCGCTCTTGCGATAGCTACTCTCTGTTTTTGCCCTCCAGAAAGAGCGGAGCCTCGTTCGCCAACTGAAGTATCATAATTTTCTGGCATCTGATCAACAAAAATATCAACTCCAGCTATTTGAGCGGCTTTTTCAACTTCTTCTTTTTCCGCTCCTGATTTAGCTATAGTTACATTTTCGCTTATGCTGCCGTTAAAAAGAAAGTTTTCCTGAAGAACTACTCCTATCTGTCTTCTTAACCATGCAGGTTCAACCTGCGCGACATCAACGCCGTCAATCAGTATCCGTCCACTTTCAGGCACATATATTCTCTGAATCAATTTTGTAAGCGTGCTTTTGCCTGAACCTGACCTTCCGACAAGTCCCACTTTCATCCCTGCTTTTATCTCAAACGAAAGAGACTTAATCACTTCAGGAAAATCTTCCTTGTAACGGAATGTTACCCTGTCAAACTTTATATGCCCTTCAAGATTAGGCAATGTTGTCCTGTTAGGGTTAAAAGCAGGCTCTTTTTCGACATTCAGAATATCTCCGAGGCGATCAACAGAGACTTTTGCCGACTGGAAGGATTGCCACATGTTAATCAGCCTTAACATCGGTTCAATCACCTGAGCCGAAATCATCTGAAAAGCTATAAGTTCTCCAAGGGTCAGCTTATTTGCTATTATCAAATTTGCCCCGACGAATAATATTCCGATTACAAAACACTGCTGAATTACAGTGCCTATATTGCCGGCTATATTGGAAAGGTTTACAAGCCTGAATGAAACATTCACATATTGGGCGAGCATCCGCTCCCATTTCCTTACTATGTTATTTTCCACTGCGGACGCTTTTACAGTCTGGATGCCAGTCAGTGTTTCAATCAGATAAGATTTGTTCTTTGTGGCAAGATTGAATTTATCCTGAAGGAACTTTTTATAAAAGGGCACAAAACTAATCTGAAAGACAGCAAAAACTATAATCACTCCGAGAGTTATTAAAGTCAGACTATAACTGTAATTAACCATTACGACGAAATAGGTAAGAACAAAAATAATATCCAAAACTACCGTCAATCCCGCTCCTGTTATAAACTGCCGAATCTGATTAAGCTCTTCGATCCTGGCAACAACATCTCCGACATGTTTTGATTCAAAAAACTTTTGCGGAAGCGCCAGAACATGCCTGAAGAGTTTATCTCCCAGACTGACATCCACCTTGTTGATTGTGTTTGTAAAGAGATACGCTCTGAGCCAGGTAATCCAGCACTGGACAAACGCGATTAATATCAACGCTCCGGCAATGCTGTTGAGTGTACCCCAACTCCGGTGAACAAGGACATTATCTATAACTACCTGCATCAGGAACGGCGCCCCGAGTCCGACCAGCTGCAGAAGAAATGAAATGCCAAGCACCTGTAACATGAAGCGCTTGTATTTCCAAAGGGCAGGAAAGAACCATGAAAGTCCAAATTTTTTCTCTTTAATTTCTTCAGTAAAGCGGCGGGTCAGAAGAATGAATTCGCCAGACCATTGATTTGTGAAATCTACAACAGCCATTGGCAAACCCTGTTCAATAAGCGGGTCAATCACCATTAGAGCTTTTCCGTCATCGCTTATCCCGTTTAGAATAACGAAAGTAGTATTCTTCATTATGGCAACTACCGGATATGCCATCGTGGAAAAACACTTTTGATTTTTAGGCGTAAAAGAACCTACCTTCAACCCCAGTTCTCTTCCTGCTCTGATAAACTGAACCTTATTCATCCTACCTTCGCCTACTACATAAGCTCTCTGCAATTGAGCTCTATCGGCAGGAATTCCGAGAATCTTAGCCGAAAGATATAAACATTCCAAAGCTGTATCTATTGTTTTTGTCATTTTCAAATTCCTTTTTTACCACCGAGGACACCGAAAAAACCGGAGTTTTAACTCTGTGAAGAAATCAACAGATTGCTTTGCAATCATGCTCTTGAGCACACAGGGCGAACTCTGAAAAATATTTAAATGCCAATTTAAGATATTTTATAAGTTCGTCCGTCTGTTGATTTCCTCCGTATTCTCTGTGGTTAAACCGTATTTTAGCCTTTCCCCAACATCCTATACTCCCTCTCACTTTTCCCTGAACGCCTCGCTCTGATATTTTCGGAAAGGATCAAGGAAGAATTCAATAATCCGTTTTTTTCTGGTTTTGATCTCTGCGGTTACTGTCATTCCCGGCGAAACATAGTTTTTCTTGTTCTGAACCATGAAATAGGTCTTGTCCAAGGTAATATAAACTTTGTAATATGTGGCATTAAGCTGTTTGTCTTCCGTGCTCTCGGCGCTCATAAGCCTGACATGTCCTGTTAGCACGCCATATTTCTGGAAAGCATAGGTATCAACTTTTATATCTGCCGCCTGCCCTACAGAACCCTGCTGATCATCTTCAATCATCCCTATATCTCTCGTGCTAACCATTGCTTCAACTTCCAATGGCGCATCATCAGGCACAATTGAAAGCATTTTGGTATCAGGCATGATAATTTCTCCTATAGTAGTAACATTCAGGTCATAGACTAAACCACTAATCGGAGCTTTGATAATATCGGCATTATAATGGGCTTTGGCTTTACTCAACTCTTCTTCTGTAGATTTAAGATTCGCCATCGTTTCAGTCATTCTCTGAACTATATCTGTCATCCAGTCGCTTGTTACGCTTGCCAACTGCTGCTGAGACTGATTAAGATCAGCTTCTGATTTTGCAAGTTCTGCTCTGGCTCCCAGTAAATCCTGCTCTACCTGTATTCTTGATAGCTCTCTTTCCTGTAATTCCAGTTTAGATGCTGCGCCTTTATCTGCCAGTTTTTTAAAACTCTCTTCCGTTTGTCGTAGTTTCGGCAAAGTCTGCCCATATTGTTCTACTTTTGTTTTGACAACATTGATTGTCGCCTGCGATGCGGCGACCGCCGCCAGGGCTGTCTTAATTCTTGTGTTGTAGTTCGACAACCGCTGTTTATATAACTCCTCCTGATAGCGAATATCATCAGCTGTCATCCCCGGATAGTTTTTTATATCAGGAGTAAATAGCTTATTTGAAATTTCCGCTCCAAGTCTTTCTACTTCCAGCTTATAGTAAGATACCTGTTTCTGGAGGCGATTGAGATCTGAACCGCTGTACTGCTGATCAAATTCTATGAGAATATCTCCCTTATTAACATGCTCGCCTTCTTTCACATTGATCTTGCTTATTTTGCCCTGACTTTCTGCTTCAACCACTTTGTTATTGCCTACAGATATGATTTTTCCGGGAGCAACTACCACCTCATCTACGGTGCCGATTACTGACCAGAGAAGAGCGACAACCACCACAAATAAAATTGTCCACATTACCAGTCTGCCCACAGGTGACGGCGGGGTTTCAAGAACCTCTATTACCGAAGGAAGAAATTCCAGTTCCCTGTCTTCAATTTTCTGTCCGCTGAATTTCTGCCAAAGCTTTTCAAATATCCTTTTCATTATCAGGATGCCTCCTGCAATTTATATAATTCGTAATACTGTCCCTTGAGTTTTATCAATTCATCATGAGTACCTTTTTCAAAAATCTGCCCTCTTTCCATAACAATTATCTGATCGCATTTTCTTACTGCCGAAAGCCTGTGGGCAACTATTACTGCGGTGCGCCCTTTGCATATCTTGTCGATATTGTCATTTATCAATCTTTCGGACTGGTAGTCTAGAGCGCTTGTAGCCTCGTCAAAAATAAGAAGTTTCGGTTGATTCATCAGAGCTCTTGCTATGGCAATGCGCTGCCTCTGTCCCCCTGAAAGAGTTGAACCTCTTTCTCCGACTTTAGTGTCATAACCTTCGGCAAGCTCAAGGATGAATTCATGAGCGCCTGCTATCTTTGCCGCCTGAACAACTAGACTCATGTCAGCATCAGGTCTTGCAAGCGCTATATTCTCCCTGATGCTTCCGCTGAAAAGGAAGTTGTCTTGCATCACGACACCTATTTGTTTTCTCAAGGTAACAGGATCGACCTTCTGAACATCCTGTCCGTCAATAATGATTTTTCCGTCTTCAGGGAGGTATAACCTCTGCACGAGCTTTGCTATGGTGCTTTTGCCGGAACCGGAACGGCCGACTATTCCGACCTTGCTTCCGGGTTTTATCTGAAAGGAAATCCCCTTGATTACTTCATCCCCATCGAAATTGTACCTGAATCTGACATTCTCGAAAATTATGTTTCCTGTTACTGTCTTATCAGCCTTATTTATCGCGTTCGCTCCTTCCGTTCCAGTCTCAAGGATATCCCCGAGCCTTTCAAGAGCCATTCCTGTCTGCTGTACTTCCGGCCAGGCTCCTATTATCTGTGTCAAATTTGAGATCAGCTGCCCTGATATCATCTGAAAAGCAATCAGTTGTCCCAGAGAAAAACTTCCCTCAATAACCATGTATCCGCCAAAGAGCAGAACAAGGTAACCTGTTGTTTTCTGAACTACATTTGTTATGTTGTTATTTACCAGTGAGAAAGAAGACAGTGAAAAATTATTCTTTACGCTGTTGGCAAGCAGATGCTCCCATCGATAGGCAAATTGAGGCTCAACCGCAAGTGATTTTATAGTCTGCATTCCAGTAACAGACTCTACAAGGAACGAATTGCTCCTTGAATCAGACTGCCAGACTTTTTCGAGTTTCTTGCGATATATCGGCATCAACTTGATATTCTGAAAGAGGTAAATCGGAACAGGTATTAAGGCGATTAAAGTTAGAAACCAACTGTAATAGATAAGCACTGCCAGGAATACGAAGGAAAAGAGAACATCGATAATCAATATCAGAGTCTTTCCCGTAAAGAATTCTCTTATCGAGTTAAGAGCCGAAATGCGCATCATGATATCGCCGACAAATCGAAGCTCAAAATATCTCAGCGGCAGCGAAACAATATGCCGTATCAGCCGTGAACCCAAAACCACATCAATCTTATTGGTCGTCTGGGTTAGCAGATAGGTCTTGGCAATATTAAGTCCTGCCTGAAAAATTATTGCCACAAGAAATAGCACAACCAGAACTAACAGCGTAACCTCTCCTTTGTTAGGAATAGCCTTGTCTATTATCACTTGTGTAAAAAGAGGCGTAACAAGCCCGAACAGCTGCAGAAAAAAAGCAACCAGCGCCACCTCGCCAAGGTATCTGCGATACTTCCGTATCATGGGGAAAAACCATTTGAAACCAAGTTTCCAACCATCACCAATTATGCTCTTTTTTCTGGGAGATTTTTTGGCATAGATTAAACGGCCGGACCATATCTCAGACAATTCTTCATTCTTTACTACCTTGGGTTTATTGATAACAGGATCAAAAACGACTGCTCTTTTACCGTCGCAGCGGCCAATAACGGCAAAGTTACCATTTTTCAGGACGGCAATGCTCGGAGAAGGAAATTCCGGAAGAAGTTCCGCTTCAGTATCGACCGATTCCAGCTTTATCTTGAAAACACCTGCTAACCTTATAATAGAGTTCTCATCCATAATAGAATGAGACGAAGTCTCCTCCTTGGTAAGCTTGATCCCCAGGGAATCCATCAATATAGATAAGCAAATCAAACCCGTATCGATTTTCATCATCTTCAAATTCCTTTTTTACCACCGAGAGCACCGAGAAAACCTGAGCTTTTTAACTCTGTGAAGAAATCAACTAATTGCAAAGCAATCATGCTCTTGAGCATACAGGGCGAACTCTAAAAAATATTTAAATGCCAATTTAAGATATTTTATAAGTTCGTCCGCCTGTTGATTTCCTCCGTATTCTCTGTGGTTAAACCTATATTATCAGTCTCTTGATACCGTCTTTTAATTTTTCTACATTAAAATTGATCAGCAATCCTTTATGAACACCTGCAAGCTTCATGTAGGTCAGTACCTGCGCGATGTGAATATTTTCGACCCTGTCGACGCTTTTGAGTTCAAGTATCAACTCGTTATCGACTAGCATGTCTATTCTATATCCGCATTCAAGACTGAAGCCTTTATATGTTACAGGTAAAGAAATCTGAGATTTGAATTCTATACCGTTAAGCTTCAGCTCATGTGCCAGGCATTGTTCATATGCAGATTCCAACAAACCTGGACCAAGGTTCTTATGTACCTCTATTGCACACCC